>Ga0209012_1000019_pt1 | contig 284044 bp, 252 predicted proteins | sample RS3BMetagenome_FD_184735 | JGI IMG/M metagenome (GOLD analysis project Ga0209012, IMG submission 184735) | Ferric oxide microbial mat and aquatic microbial communities from Rainbow Spring, Yellowstone National Park, USA - RS3B (SPAdes) (version 3) ... | reverse complement strand
GTGCGAGGACAGATTTTCGACGATTCGCCGCCCCATAGTGGTTCTATGGGGCAAGAATTGGCGGAAATATGGGCCGCACAGCCGAATTCGCAGACCGGCCAATCAAAGTCCGACAGGCTGCTAGGCCTGCAGCAGCGCCGGTGGCGCCAGCGGCTTGATGGTGTCGACCAGCGCCTTGCTCAGCGCCAGATTGCCGGCGACCACGTTGCCGCTGGCGGGCAGGCCTTCACGCCCGGCGAAATCGCTGTAGCGGCCACCGGCCTCGCGCACCAGCAGGCAGCCGGCGGCCAGATCCCAGGGCTTCAGCCCGATCTCGAAATAACCGTCGAAGCGCCCGCAGGCGACGTAGGCCAGGTCCAGCGCCGCCGAACCGCTGCGGCGCAGATCCTCGGCCTCGGTGAGCATGGCGCGCACCATCTGCAACTGCACGTCGAGGTGCTCGCGCTGGCGCCAGGGGAAACCCGTGGCCAGCATCGCGCCGGGCAGGCCTTCGCGCTTGCCGACGCGGATACGGCGATCGTTGACGAACGCGCCATCGCCCTTGCCGGCGATGAACAAGTCGTTGCGCAGCGGATCGAAGATCACCCCGATCACCGGATCGCCACGCTCGAGCATGGCGATCGACACGCAGCAATGTGGAATGCCGCGCAAAAAGTTGTGGGTGCCGTCCAGCGGATCGATCACCCAAGTCTGGCGGCCCTTGGCGACTTCGCCGGATTCCTCGGCGAGAATGCCGTGGTCGGGATAGGCGCGGCGGATCTCGCGTATGATTTCGGCCTCGGCGAGGCGATCGACTTCGCTGGCGAAATCCATGCGCTGCTTCTCGACGATGGCCAGGCCCTCGACGCGGTTCTGGTAGCGCAGGATGACGTTGCCGGCGGCGCGCGCGGCGCGCACCGCAATCGTGATGGCGGGTCTGGGCATGATCGGATCGCAGTGGAAAAAGAACGGGGCCGCGCCAGGCGTGGCGCACGCATTATGCCAGTTGCCGCGCCGGCCGCCGTATTGCGCTGGCGCTCGGGCGGCCGCATGAACGCGGCCATGGCGCGCATCGACTGCGTGCTGGTGCGCCCGCAGCACCCCGGCAACATCGGCGCGGCGGCGCGCGCGCTGCGCACCATGGGCCTGTCGCGCCTGCTGCTGGTGGCGCCGCAGCGCTTTCCCGATGCCGAGGCGAGCGCGCTGGCCGCGGGCGCCGATGCGCTGCTCGATGCCGCGCCGGTGCATGCCACGCTGGACGCCGCGCTGGCCGGCTGCACGCTGGCGCTGGGCCTGAGCGCGCGCCGCCGTGGGGTGAGCCTGGACGAGCTCGACCCGCGCGCCGGCGCCACGCGCGCCTTCGCGCACGCTGCCGCCGGCGGGCGCGTGGCGCTGCTGTTCGGCAACGAGCGCACCGGTCTGGAGAACGACGAGCTGGCGCGCTGCCACGCCATGGTGCGCATCCCCAGCGTGGATGACTTCAGCTCGCTGAATCTGGCGCAGGCGGTGCAATTGATGGCCTACGAGCTGCGCCTGTGCGCGCTGGCTGCCGCGCCGGACGCGGTGGCGACGGATGCTGCGCCCGAGCCGCCGGCCGGGTTGCACGAAGTCGAGACGTTTTTCGCGCACCTGTGGCGGACGCTCGATGCGATCGACTTCCACAAGGGCCGCGCGCCGCATACGGTCGAACGGCGCCTGCGCCGGTTCTTCCTGCGCGCGCAACCCAGCCTGCGCGAGCTGCGCATCCTGCATGGTGTGCTGGCCGATGCCGAGCGCATGGCGCAACTGGCGCAGCCACGCAGCGCACAGGGCGAGTGAGGCACGCATGGCACACCGCATCCTCGGCCTCGCCGCGCTGTTGTTCTGGCTGTGGATGCTGCTGCACCTGCGCAGCTGGTTTCCGGGCCTGTGGCTGGCGCACGGCATCGGCATCCTGCGCGTGGCGCGCGGCGCCGGCCTGGTCGTGCTGATGCCGCTGGCCGGCGCGGCCATGCTGATTGCACCGGAATGGTTCGCCGACCGCTGCAGTCCGTATTCGCACGAGACCGGCGAGCCGTATCTGGATCACAGCTTCTGGTTGCTGCTGGGTTATCTCACCCTGGGCATGGCGTGGGCGCTGCTGCAGTTGTTCCGTTGAGCGCCACAGGCCACGCCACAGCGCTCAAAAAAACATCATGCGCAGGTAGTGCACGAGCGCACCGCTGGCGCTGGCGAACACGCCGATGCCGAGCAGCGACAGCAGCCAGGCGGCCAGCAACAGCGCACCGTCGCGCTCCATCAGCGCGATGCCATACAGCAGCAGCAGCACGCCGATCGGCCAGTTGGTGAACGGGATCGGCAACGCCAGCAACACGCCGACGACCACCAGCAGCAACCCGCTGAACAAGCCCGCGCGGCGATGGGTGAGGATTTCCAGGCGCGGGCTCGCGAGCTTTTCCAGGCGCGTCAGCAACGGCTTGCTGAAGCCGAGCACCTTGCCCGCGCTGCTGCGCGCGAAGCGGTAATCGGCCACCCTGCGCGGCAGCCACGGGCGCGACAGTCCGAGCAGCATCTGCAGGCCGACCAGCGCGGTCAACACGCCCATCGGTCCTCCGATGCCGATCGGCACCGGCACGAAGTTGGGCAACGCCAGGACCAGCAGCAGAAATCCGAATGCGCGTTCGTGCAGCGGCTCGACCAGATCGCCGAGGCGGATCTGCTCGCCCGGCTGCGCGTCCAGCGCGGCTTGGAGCACCGCGCTGGTGCGCGGCGCATGCGCACGGCTCATGCGGGCTGTCCCGGCGTGCCCAGGCTGAGCAGCACGCGATCAATGCGCGTGCCATCCAGATCGAGGATCTCGAAGCGCACACCCTGCCACTCGATGATCTCACCGACGCTGGGGATGCGCCCGGCACGCGCCATCAGCAAACCCGCCACGGTGTGGTAATCCAGATCCGGTTCCTCGGGCAACTGCACGTTGCCCAGCAGCTCGCGCAGATCCTCGATCGACAGCGCGCCATCGACCAGGTAACTGCCGTCGGCGCGGCGCACGATCGGTGCATCGGCGGCGCCGGCATCGACGACCGGCGCGGGGCGCCCGACCACGGCTTCGAGCAGGTTGTGAAAGGTCACCAGGCCCTCGATGTCGCCGTATTCGTCCACCACCAGCGCCAGCTGCGTCTCGGCGTCGCGGAACTCCTCGAGCAGGTCCAGCGCGCGCGCGCTGCCCGGCACGTACAGCGGCTTGGCAAGGGTGCGGAACAGGTCCAGGCGCATGTCACCGCGGGTCAGCGGCTCGAGCAGCCTTTTCACCTCCAGCACGCCGAGGATGTCGCTTTCGCTGCCGCGATAAACGGGATACCGCGAGTACGGCGTCTCGCGCAGCACGCCGAGGTTTTCGTCCAGCGTCGCCGCGGCATCCAGCCAGGCGATGCGCGGCCGCGGCGTCATCACGCTGCCCACGGTGCGATCGCCCAGGCGCAGCACGCGGCTGACCATGGCGCGCTCGTCCTCGTCGAGCACACCCTGCTCCGCGCTTTCCGCCACCAGCAGGCGGATTTCCTCCTCGCTGATGCGCTCGCGCATGCCGCTGCGACGCATGCGCAACAGGCGCAGCAGGCCGTTGCTGGACGCGTTCAACACCAGCACGAACGGCGCGGCCAGACGCGCCAGCGCCAGCATCGGCGCGCCCACGATCATGGCCAGTTTCTCCGGCGCCACCAGCGCCAGGCGCTTGGGCACCAGTTCGCCGATGACGATGTTCAGATAGGTGATCAGCGCGATGCCCAGCGCATAACCCAGCGGGCGCGCGTACGGCAGCAGCGCAATCCAGCCCAGCCCTTGCAGCCACAAGGCAATGTGGTCACCGATGCTCGCGCCGGTGACCACGCCGGTGAGGATCGCGATCAGGGTGATGCCCACCTGCACGGTGGACAAAAAGCGCTCCGGCGCCTCGGCCAGACGCAGCGCCAGCGCCGCGCGCTTGCTGTCGCGCGCCATCTGCTTCAGGCGCGAACGGCGCGCGGTGACGATGGCCATTTCCGACAACGCGAAAAAGCCGTTGGCCAGCGCCAGCAGCAGGACCAGTCCCAGTTCACTCAGCATTGCGGGGGAGCGATGGCACGCATGGTGTCGAGTGTAGCAAGCAGCCATGACGGCACGGATCGGACTGCGCGCGTACACCCATCCGCGCAACCACCGCGTGCGATCAGTAGGCGTCGCCTTCCACGCTCAGCGCCTGTTCGAGCTGGTCGCCGAGCACGCCCAACTCGCGGATCAGGCGTTCGAGTTCGGGCAGCGAGAGAATGTCATACGGACGGTTTTCGCACAGGTGCAGGTAGGGCGAGCCTTCCAGATCGCTGATCGCCAGAAATCCGGCGCGCTGCTCCCAGTTGAAACGCAGGCAGCGCTCGGCATCCATGCCCACCACCGGGCCGACCGGGGTGGAGACGCGCAGGTACTTGCGCCCGTTCTCGCCCTCCAGCTCGACCAGGTAGACGCCTTGATGACGCGCGCGGCGCAGGTCCAGGTCGAAACTGATCAGGTACGGATCATTGGTGCGCAGCGTGTAGTGGCCGCCGATGTGCGAGCGGACGGTCTCGAAGGTCAGCATGGTCGATTTCCCATTCCGGCGATGGCTGCATGGTAGCGTGATTGACATGGGCACCGAATCCACGTCGTCGTCCGCGCACGCGGCCATCCGCGCCGCGATCCGCGCCGTGCCGGCCGGGCGTGTCAGCAGTTACGGCGCGATCGCGGCGCGTGCCGGCCTGCGCGGGCGCGCGCGCCTGGTGGGGCGAGTACTGCGCGAGGGCGCCACGCCCGCCCTGCCCTGGCATCGTGTGCTGCACAGCGATGGCCGCCTCGCCGCGCCACCCGGCACGGCGCTGGCGCGCGAACAGATGCGGCGCCTGGCCGCCGAGGGCGTGCCGGTGCACAAGGGTCGCGTGGCGCGCGAATATTTCATCGACGGCGGCGATCTGGATGCGCTGTTGTGGCGCGGCTGAAGACCTTCAGCGCTTGCCGCGCCGGCTCAGCAGGACCGGCACCAGGGCCAGGATCGCCAGCGCGCACAGCGGCAGCAATATGTGCGGTTCCAGCATCATGTGCATGCCGATCGGTTCGCCGCGCGCGATGGCCTCGCTCAGGCCTGCGCCGACCGCGCTCTCGAAGGCTTCCATCACCAGGCCGCCGACGGCCGTGGCGGCCATGAACAGCCACAGCGGGCAGCGCAGCCAGGCCAGGCCCAGGGTCACGCCGCCGAACGGAAACACCGGCACCAGCCGCAGGAACAGCGTGTAACTGGCGGGATGGTGCAGAAATCCCGCGCGGATTTTCTCGGCCAGCCGCGGCGCCGGCCGCTCGCCCGCGCCCAGTGCGTAGCGCGCGGCCAGAAACAGCAACAGCGAGCCCAGCACCAGGCCCAGCGTGGACAGCACGGTCGCCTCGACCATGCCGAAAATCAGCCCGCCGGCGATGGCGATCAGCACCAGCCCGGGCACGCCGCTGGCCACCGCCAACACCATGATGCCGAGATAGCTCATGCGCGCCAGCCATGGTGATGCCGCCGCCAGATGGTGCAGGTGCGCGTGCTCGGCGGCGAGGTGACGCGGATCGAGATGGCGCAGCGCGCCCGAGAAAAACAGCACGGCGCCGGTCGCGATCAGCAGCAGCAGGGGCAGCAAGGCGCGCAGGCGCTTCATCAAGGGCTTCCGCGTAAAAGCCGCGAGCATAGCGGCAAGCGCGGCGGCGTGGCCGGGTTCCCACGCCCCGCCCGGCGTGGTGCAGCGGCTGCCGCCGCACATGCGATCAGAATCCGCCGTTCACGCGCAAGCCGATCTCCAGTGCGTGCGTGGCCTGCGGCGCCAGCGCCGGATGCTGGATGTATTGCACATCCGGTTGCAGGGTGAGGTGCGCGTCGATGCGCTTGCGCCAGGTCAACTCATACGCGGTTTCGGCGCGCGCGCCGCCGGGGTGGCGCAGGCGAAAGCCCGGACTGAGCAGGGCGCGCGCCACGCCCACGCTCACACGCCCGTGACGGCGCGTGCTCAGGCGCAAGCCGGCGCCGAGATAACGGCCGACCGCACTCTGGTAGGGCTGCGTCTGGCCCCATTGCACGAAGCCGCCCAGGCGCCGCGCGCGACCGGCGCCGAGCAGGGCGATATCCGCCAGTGCATACACGCCGCGGTGTGCCTGCTGCGCCACGCCGACGCGATGCATAGCCCACGTGCCCAGCGCCAGCTTGTAGCGACCGTGTCGATCGAGGCCCAGTTCCAAGGCTTGCAAACCGCCGTCGCCGCGGCGCGGCAGATTCCAGCCCTGCGGGATGCCCGGATCGCGCGGCACGCCGCTCCACAGCCCGGCCATCACGTAGAACGCACCGGGATGCCAGCGCGCGCTGATGCCGGGCGCGGTCTGCGGCCAGATCGGCGTGCCCGCCTGCGAACTGGTCGGCATTTGCCCGAAGGATGAATTCAGCAGATCGCCGCCATCCGGGACCAGGCCGAACAGTTCGTCGTACCCCTGCCAGCCCAGCCGCAGTGCCCAATGCCCGCGCACGTCGCCCACTTGCCAGAACGCGCGGTACACGCGCCAGGCATGGCGCGCGGCCAGGTTGTCCAGGGTTTGCACGTCGCCGGCATCGCGCGAGGGATTGCTGCCGAGGATGCGGATCAGATCGACATGCCAGTCGCTGTCCAGCCCGGATTGCAGGTGCTGGTGCCGGGTCAGGCGCAGGTCGATCAGCGCCGGCGCCTTCCAGCCGCGCGCGCGGCCGCCGCTGGCGGTATCCATGGCATCGAATGCCCACAACAGGCGCACGCGCCACGGCCGTGCCGGCACGCTGGCAACGAAGGGAATCGGCGCGCGCGGATTGCTGCCGAGCGCGGCGGCAGCGTGCGTCAGCGGCGCCAGCAGCAGCGCGCACAGAACCGCGAGGTTGCGCCAACCCTGCTGGCTGCTGGCCGCGCACTTGCGCATGGGCTGTCTCCATTCATCGCACGCTTCGGGAAACCGTGGCCTGGCGCCAGCACGGTGCCGGCAATTGTGCCGCAGGTGACATCGACACCGTGGACGGAAAACCGTGCACGAATCGTGAGCCGACCCAGGGCCGCGCCGGCTGCGGGCGGGATTCCAGCGGCGATCACGAACCAAGGGATGACGCGCCCAAACGACCCGGCCGCTCAAAGAACCCGATCTTGTCGAAGGCACCGATCAAGCACCGCTGTCGGGTATTGCCCGCACGCTACGGCGCGCGCTTGCCCGCCTCGCGATCCAGATGGAAGCGGTGCAGCAGCCGGTGCGCGAAGGGCGCCAGCAGCACACCGGCGAGGAACACCACCAGCAAACCGCAATACAGCGCATAGGTGCCGGCGAACAGCTTGGCGCCCAGCGTCTGCGGCGTGGCCAGCGGACCCATGCCGGAGAGGATCATGGCGGCGTTGACGTAGGCATCGGCCCAGCCCAGCCGCGCGTAGTGGTGGTAGCCGAGCATGCCCACGCCCAGCGATACCGCGACCACCACCAGCGCGGCCAGCAGATTGCGCCCGACGCGACGCAAAAACACGCGGCGCGGGGCCAGGGCGTCACTGCGCCGTTCCCACATCAGGGTGCTCCCGTCGCTGCGGTCGCGGCCATCAGAACAACAGGCTGCTCATGCGCCGCCGTGCCTGCGCCACCAGTTCGGCATCGTCGCTCAGCGTGAACGCGGCGACCAGGCGCTTCTTGGCCTGGCCTTCGTTCCAGCCGCGCGCCTCGGCCAGCAGCGCCAGCCAGTCTTCCAGCGCGGCGGCTTCGGCCCCGCCGAGCAAACGGCGCACGGCGCGCAGATCGCGCGCGGCGTAGTCCTTGGGATCGGCGGCGATGCGGCGCTCGAGCTCCTCCAGCGCGGGCGCGCTGGCCAGCGCCTGGGCGAAATCCAGCTCGCCGCGCAGACGCCGCGCGCGCGCATCGCTGGCGAGGTTGGCGGGCAGGCTGTCGAGCGTGGCGGCGGCGGCCTCGGCCTGTCCGGCGCGCATCTGCGCCACGGCCAGATCCAGCCGGAGTTCATCCTTGTCCGGCTGCGCGGCGACCGCGGCCTGCAAGCGCGCCAGCGCGGCCCCGGGTGATTCCAGCGGTTGCGCGGGGGCCGCTTCGGCCTCGGCTGCGGCCGGCGCGCCGAGCGCCGGCTTGATGCCGTGGTCGTCGAGAAACTTGCGCACACCGCTCTCGGGCTGGGCGCCCATGAAACCGTCCACCGGCTGGCCATCCTTGATCAGCACCACGGTCGGCAGCGAGCGGATGCCGAAATCGCCGGCCAGCGCCATTTCCTGATCGCTGTCGATCCGGGCCAGGCGGAACGCGCCGTTGTATTCACCCGCCAGTTTTTCCAGGATCGGCTTGAGCTGCCGGCATGGCGCGCACCAGCCGGCCCAGAAATCGATCAGCACGGGCTGCTGCATCGAGGCCTGCATCACCTCGCTATCGAAGTTGGCCTGGGTGACGTCGAGGGCATGGGCGGTGGCGGTGGCGGTCATGACGAGCTCCGGAAGGGATACCGCATGATTGGGGCAAGGCGCGGCGCGGACAAGGGTGCCGCGTGCTACATGTCGTGCTTGGCCAGCGTGTAGCCGCGCTGCTGGTAGGCGCGCCAGCGCTCGCGCGAACCGCTGCGCGCGTCGGCGTCGGCGGGCACCACCTCGAGCAGGCGTTCGCAGTTGCGCGCGCAGGGCTCGTCGCGCAGGTTGATGATCAGCGCACGGTCGGGCGTGTCGAGGCCGGGCGGCGCGATCAGCACCGCGGTGTCGGCATCGTCGTCGTCACCGGCGATCTGGTGCGGGATGAAGGCGTCCTCGTCGAAACTCCACAGCAGTTCGTCCAGCGCCTCGGCCTGGCTGAAGTCGCGCGCCAGGATCAGCGTGGGCTGGCGCTTGTCATAAGCGCGCCGCGCCAGCTCGCACACCAGCAGCAGCGGCTGCTCGCGGAAGCGCGGTTTGTCGATCAGGTAGAAGTCGGCCTGGGGCATGGCCGCGACTTTACCCGCGCGCGCGGTGCGCGGTCACGCCTCGCCGCGCATCGTGGCCGGCAGCAGCACGCGCACGCACAGACCGCCGCCCTCGCGATTGATCAGCGCGACGCGGCCGCCGTGCGCCTCGACGATCTCGCGCGCCAGTGCCAGGCCCAGCCCACTGCCGCTGCGCTTGGTCGAATAGAACGGCAGCAGCGCCTGCGCCAGCACCGCATCGCTCATGCCGGGGCCGCGGTCGCGCACCTCGATGCGCCAGTGCGCGCCGCTGCGCTGCACCTCCAGCTCCACCGCCTCGGCCGGGCCGCCGGCTTCGTGCGCGTTCTTGATCAGGTTCAGCAGCACCTGCTCCATCTGCGCGGCGTCGAAACTGGCCAGCGCCTCGGGCACCGGGTACGGAACGCGGAAGCGGGCGTGCGCGGCCAGTGCCGCCACGAACGCCGGCCACTGCACCGGCTCGGGGCGTGGCGCGGGCAACTTGGCGATCTGCGCGTAGTCGGCGATGAAACCGTGCAGATGGCGCGCGCGCTCGCCGATGCGCGCGAACACGTCCGGCAGGCGCTGCGCCTCGCCGCGCCGCGCCAGCTCGGCGCCGGAATGCGCCAGCGAGGTGATCGGCGCCAGCGAGTTGTTCAACTCGTGGCTGATCACGCGGATCACCTTCTTCCACACCGCCACCTCGGCGCGCGCCAGCTCGCGCGTCATGCGCCGCAGCAGGTACAGCCGGTGCGGGCGCCCATGCAGGCGGAAGCCACGCTGCGAGAGATGGAAGCTTTCCTCCAGGCCGTCCATTTCCAGCGAGAACAGACTGTCCTCGCCCAGCTCCAGCGCACGCCGCAGCGCGTACGGCAGACTGGCCGCGAGGCGCTCGAAATCCAGCCCGATCAGGCTGCGTCCCTCGCCCAGCAACTGCCGTGCGGCGAGGTTCGCCAGGGTCACGCGCCCGCCCGGATCGACCAGCAGCAAGGCCACCGGCGAATGCTGCACGACCGTGTCCAGCAGCAGCTCGCGCTGCGCCAGGTTCTGCCGCTGCTCGCGCAGCGCGGCGCCGAGCGCGTTGTGGGTGTCGATCAGCGCGCCCAGCTCGTCCTTGCGCCGCGCCGCGATGCCGAAGCTGAAATCGCCGTCGCGATAACTGGCCACGCTGCTCTCCAGCGCACGCAGCAGGCGCCGCAGCGGTGCCATCACCGCGAACGCCAGCCACAGCAGCGGCAGCGCCAGCGCCAGCCACGCCAGCAGCAGCGCCGTCCACGCCGGCAACGCGCGCGCCAGCAGCAATGCCAGCGCGGCGCCGGCCAGCGCCGCCAGCCACAGCAGCAGTGCCAAGCGGCCGGTGGTGGAGAACACGCGCACCGTCAGTCCTGCGCCAGACCGTAACGCTGCATGCGCCGGTACAAGGCCTGGCGCGACAGACCCAGACGCTGCGCGGCGCGGCTGACCACGCCGCCGCAGGCGCGCAGCGCGGCCTCGATGGCCTCGCGGCCGGGCTCGTCCAGATCGCGCGGCACCGCACTCACCGCCTGCGGCAGGCCCAGATCCGCCAGGCGCACCACGCCCTCGCGACACAGCAGACGCGCGCGCTCCAGCGTGTTGCGCAGCTCGCGCACGTTGCCCGGCCAGGCATGGGCCAGCAGCGCCTCGCGCGCGTCGTCGTCCAGCGTGCAGGCGCCGGCGAGGAAATGCTCGGCCAGCGGCAGGATGTCCTCGCGCCGCGCCGCCAGCGGCGGCAGCGCCAGCTCGATCACGTTGAGGCGGTAGTACAAATCCTCGCGGAAGCGGCCTTCGCGGATCAATGCGCGCAGATCGGCATTGGTCGCGCTGAGGATGCGCACGCGCGCGCTGCGCGTCTTGCCCGAACCCAGGCGCTCGAACTGGCCGCTCTCCAGCACGCGCAGCAGCTTGGCCTGCCCGGCCAGCGGCAGGTTGCCGATCTCGTCGAGAAACAGCGTGCCGCCGTCGGCCTGCTCGAAGCGACCTTCGCGCGCGCGCGTCGCGCCGGTGTAGGCGCCGGCTTCGGCGCCGAACAGCTCGGCTTCCAGCAGGTTTTCCGGCAGCGCGCCGCAGTTCACCGCCACGAACGGCCCGCCGCGCACCGCCGAGTTGGCGTGCACGATCGCGGCGATGCGCTCCTTGCCGGCGCCATTGGGGCCGGTGATCAACACCGGCACCGGCGCGCGCGCGACCTGGCAGGCCATCTCCAGCAGTTGCAGCATCGATTCGGAGGCGAACACCAGCCCGGCCAGATCGCATTCCGCTTGCAATCGCGCGCGCCGCGCGCCGCGCGCGACGCGACGCTCGGCCAGCGCGTGGTTGGCCTCGGCCAGCTCCAGCAAGTTCTCCACCGTGGCCAGCAGGCGCGCGTCGTCCCAGGGCTTGGACAGGTAATCGGCGGCGCCGGCTTTCACCAGGCGCACCGCGGCATCCAGATGCGTCCAGCCGGTGAGCAGGATCACCGGCAGATCGGGCTGCTGCGCGCGCAGCTCATGAAACAGCGCCTCGCCCTCGTCACCGGCGGTGGTATCGGCGGAAAAATTCATGTCCGCGATCACCAGATCGACACGCTGCGCACGCAGGATTTCCAGCCCCTGCGGCGGGTTGGTCGCGCCCAGCACGCGCATGTCGTGCAGGGCGAACAGCGTGGTCAGCGCCTCGATCACGCTCGGGTTGTCGTCGATCACCAGCAGGCTGCGCATCGCTGTTCCCCGTGTGCGTGGTGTGGTCGCGCGGCGGCACCCCGGCGCGCCGCGCGGTCAGTGTAGTGGCACGCCGGCGGCGTGCCGCCCGCCGTCACTGACGAGGCGGCGCGCCTTGACCCGGCAACCGCTGACCGAGCGCCGCGTGATGGCCGCATAGGGCGCGAACGCGGGCAGCCGCGCGGCGAGCTGATCCTGCGTGACGCGCAGCGCGCCGATCGCGCCGCACAGGCGATCCACCTGTCCATCGAGCCGCGCCGCCTGCGTGTGCGCGGTGTCCTCGATGATGCGCGAGTCGTCGTGGAACAGCGCCGAGAACAGCGAGCCGACGACGCTGCCGGCCATGTGCGCGCCGGCCCATCCGGTCTGCTTGCCGTCGAACACGATCACCTGCGCCTGCGTGAAATAGCGCGTGGTCAGCACACGCTGCGCGGGCGTCAGCGACACCGTCTTGCCGGCAATGCCCAGATCACCATTGCCCTTGATCTCCGCAATGCTGCCGCCGCGGTTGCGGATCGAAACACGCCCGGCGTGCACGTCGATCCTTTGCCCATCGACGCTGATGCCGGAGCCGCTCCCGCAGGCGCTCAGGCCCAGTGTGAGCAGGCCGATCAGGGTGATGCGTGCAACGTGGGTTCGGATGCGCATGGGTTACTCCTGTGCGAACAATGCCGGCGGGCGCGGGAAACGAGCTGCCATCCGGGACACGGCGCCCGCCATCCGGAACGCAGCGCGCGACGAACATCTCCTTGTCATCCCAAGCGCCCTTGTCACCCCGAGCGCCCTTGTCATCCCAAGCGCCCTTGTCATCCCGAGTGTCCTTGTCATCCTTCGCTGCGCTCAGGATGACAACCATCAACGTGTGCTGGCACATGTCACGCTGCCCGCATCGCCATGGTCGGCGGCACGCGCGCCGCGCGCAGCGCGGGGCCGAGCACGGCGAGCTGACCCAGTGCCCACATGGCCAGCGCGCCGAATTCCACGTATTGCAGTGGCAGACGCGGCTGCGCGAAATGCTGCATCAGCAGCACATTGAGGCCGATGGTGAGTGCCGCGCCCAGCGCCACACCCATGCTGACGATGATCAGGTTTTCGGCCTGGAAATGGCGCAGGATCGCGCCGCGCGTGGCGCCCAGCGCGCGCCGCGTGCCGATCTGGCGCGTGCGCTGCTGCACCCAAAAACTGGCCAGACCACTGACGCCCAGCGCGGTGACGATCAGCAGGATCGCGGTGATCGCCATGAGGATGCGGTTGATGGCGCGTGAACCGGCGAATGCGTGGGTGATGAACGCCTGCAACGAACTCGTCTGACCAACGACATTCCCAGGATTGGCTTTCTGCATCGCCTTCATCGCCAGCGGCAGCACGTGTGCCATCTGCCCGGATCGACTGCGAATCAGATAGAGGCCCCCTTCGATCACGTCATAGCGCTGTTCGATGAGGATTGAATCATTGTCGCTGCTGCGACCCGTGATCGCGCCGCGCAACGTGCCCACGATGCCAACGATGCGCATGCTGTGATTGCCGTCATACAGCACGCTGCCCAAGGCGTTTCGATCCGGGAACAACCGGTGCGCGAGTTGCTGCGTTATCAGTGCCGGCACCAAGGTGTTGGGCGTGGCGGTTGTGACATCCGGAATCTCGCCGGCAACTGGCAAGTGCCCGGCAAGCAAATGCACACTCAGCGTTTGCGAATAGTCTTGCGCGCCACTGAAAACGAAGGCGTGGGCGACCATTCGGGTGCGGCTCGCATTGCTGTAGATCGGATTCCAACTGGCGCCCAGCATCGGCGTCGCCCCAAAGCTTGATGCGAGCACACCTGGCACCGTCCGCAGCACCGCAAGATTGTTCTTCACGGTATTCGCGTGCTTGGCGTCGCCGATAACCATGCTCTGAATCACCGCCACATCGTTTGCCGGCACTCCGGTTGACTCACGTTGAAGTACCGCGCTCCCATGCACGATGAACAGCAGATTGCCCAGCACCGCCATGGTCAGGGCGATCTCCAGCACCAGCAGCGTAACCGCGGCCTTGTGCCGGCGCAGGGCGGAAAAAATCGGGCGCAACGATGCGAACGGGCTCATAGCGATTTCACCACCAGGGCGGGGGCGATGCGCGCGGCGCGCCACGCCGGCCAGATGCCGGCCAGCAGGGTCGCCACGGCGGCCAGCAGCAGCGCGTACAACAACAGCAGCGGACTGATCTGCACCGTGGCCGCGTAACTCACCGGCTGCTGGCGGATCAGCCACAAACCCAGCCAGACCAGCGGCAGGCCAACGACACCGCCGAGCAGGCCGATCAGCGCCGACTCGATCACACACTGCGCGAACACATCGCGCTTGCGCGCGCCCAGCGCGCGGCGCACGCCGATCTCGCCGCCGCGGCGCAGGAACTTGGCCAGCAGCAGGCCCACCGCGTTGAGCAGGCAGATGACGAACACGCCGAAGGCGATCCAGGTCTGCATGCGCACGATCACCGGCACCACGTGCTTGTAGTTCAGCCATTGCATCACATCGTCCAGGCGCACATTGGGCGCGCGCTGGAACCTCCCCAGCGCATGTTGCTGCTGGCTGTAGCGCAGCAGCAAATCGCGGTAGGCGCGCATTTGCGCCGGGGTATCCAGTTGCACCCAGTACTGCGCCCAGGTGCACTGCGCCGCCTTGGGGTTGTGCGTGCCGGCGCCGGGGTTGTCACCCCAGCAATCCATCGGACCCCAACCGAAATCCGCTGGTAGATGCAGCCAGGTGAAAAACGGCAGGTAGATCTGCGCGGCGGGACCGTAGGCGCCATCGTCCAAATCCCAGAAATGCGGTTGCGGATTCCAGGGCTTGATCACCCCGACGATGCGAAACAACCTGGTGGCGATGATCAGCTCGCGCCCCACGCTGTCGGCGCCGCCGAACAAGGTGTCGTTGAGCTTTTGCGAGATCACCACCACCTGCGCGCGGCGCGTGTCGTCCTGCTCGCTCCACGGCGCGCCGTACTGAAACGGCACGTCGAACATCGGAAAGAATCCGCGCGTGGTCGCGCGCGTGGTTTCCATGCGCAGCGGGCTGCCCGCCACCGTGCTGCGCAGCGGCAGCCAGTTCGCGCTCATCAGCGCGCGCCGGCTGACCTGATCGAGGTGATACAGGTTCAGCGCATCGATGTAAGTCAGGTTGTCGGGCGGCGCCGTGCGTACGCCCGGCAGGTCGCGCGGGCGCGGGTCGATCTGCGGATGAAACAGCACGCCGCTGCGCTGCGGCAGCGGATTACCGGCGAGGTTGTGCAACACCGTGAACATGCTCATCGCCACGCCGATGCCCAAGGCCACCGCCAGCACCATCAGCGCAGTCAGCACCGTATTGCGACGAAACCCGCGCAAGGCCAGTTGCAAGGCATAACTCAACATGGCGTACTCCTCACTTGATACGCATCGCAAAGACGTTCGGTCAACGAGCCAACACTCCGCACGCCGCGAAAGACGAATGCCTTTCTTGCCATCCCGAGCACCCTTGTCATCCTGAGCGCCCTTGTCATCCTGAGCGCCCTTGTCATCCTGAGCGCCCTTGTCATCCTGAGCGCAGCGAAGGATCTCGATGTGGACGATCGCGTGATGCCGGCATGGACGCGGACGCACGAGCACACGCCGAGATCCTTCGCTGCGCTCAGGATGACAACCATCAACGCGCGGGGGCACATGTCACGCTGCCCGCATCGCGGTGGTCGGCGGCACGCGCGCCGCGCGCAGCGCGGGGCCGAGCACGGCGAGCTGACCCAGCAGCCACAGCGCCACCGCACCGATCGGCAGATACACGATCGGCAGGCGCGGCACCGCGTAGTGCGCCATCAGCCACACGTTGATGCCGATGGCCGCCGCGCAACCCAGCGCGATGCCCAGGGTCGCCAGCAGGAAGTTCTCGGTCTGGAAGTAGCGCAGGATGTCGACGCGCCGCGCGCCCAGCGCCCGACGCACGCCGATCTGCCGCGTGCGCTGCTGCACCCAGAAACCGGTCAGGCCCATGATGCCGAGGCCCGTCACCAGCATCAGCGCCACGATCACGCCGCCCAGCATGCCGATCATGATGCGGTTGTTCTTTTCGTAGCTCCGCCGCAGGTCGGTGATGCTGCCGCTGCTGTCCCGCTCGATCACAAGTGTGGGGTCGATGCGTGTGATCGCTGCAAAAGCGTCGTGCAGCACAGCCTGGCGCTGGGGCGCGTCGGTCCTGAGAACGAAACTACCGGTCTCCGACGCACCCGGCGCAGCGGGCAGGAACAGCGTGTCGTACGCGTCCCCGATGCCGGCGTAACCCGGATCGGGACGCAGCACCGGGGCGGCGACCCCGATGACCTGGTAGCGGGTTTTCTTGCCCAGCCAGATCGACTTGCCCAGCGCATCCTGTCCGGGCCACAACTGCGTGGCGAGTTTCTGGCTGATGATCACGCCGCCGGACGCCGGCATGGTCCCGAAATCGCGGTACGCGCTTGGATCGAAGCTCCGCCCACGTATCACGCGTACACCCAGCACATCCAGATAACCGGGGCTTCCCCAGTAGAAGTCGGACACCTTGCCGAAGCGCTTTTCCGATTCGTCAAGGTAAAACCCGACGGTTCCACCGCGCGGACCGAAGGGCACGGTATTCACCGAAGCGGCAGCCTGTACCCCCGGAATCCGGCGTAGCGCATGCAGGATGGTGGTGTAGATCGCACCTTTATCCGCAGCATTCGTACCGTCGGTATCGACATAGACGAGATGGGTGTCGTCGAGCCCGGTGCGCAGTTGCAGCTTGGCGACGCGGTGCATGACCAGCCCGAGCGCATTGCTGACCACGGCGAAGGTGAGTGCGATCTCCAGCACGAGGAGCACCACCGAAGCGCGGTGGCGCGTCAAGGCGGAGAGCAGCGGCCGGATGTTCATGGCGTCCTCACGTGGACTTGACCTGTTGTGCCGGAGAGATGCGGCTGGCGCGCCACGCCGGCCACAGTCCGAACGCCACGCTGGTGAGCAGCGAGAGCCCCACGGTCAGCGCCAGCATGCGCAGGTCGGGCCGCGCGAGGTCGGCATAGGCCACCGGCTGCTGGCGCACCAGCCACAGCCCGGCCAGCGCCAGCAGCAGGCCCAGCAAACCGCCCAGTAGACCGATCACCAGCGCTTCCCACAGGCATTGCGCGAAGATCGCCTGCCACGGAGCGCCCAGCGCACGGCGCACGCCGTATTCGCTGGATCGCCGCAACAGCTTGGTCAGCAACAGCCCGGCGACGTTGACCAGGCAGATGGCCAGAAAAGCCCATGCGACGATGGCCTGCATGCGCACGTCGCCTGGCACCACGCGGTTGAAGGCCAGCCACTGCATCAGGTCCATCAGACGCACGTTGGCCGGGTGCGTGTAGCGGCCCAGCGCGCGCTGCTGGTCCGAGTAGTCGACCAGATAACGGCGATAGGCCTTGACCTTGGCCACCGTATCCAGTTGCACCCACAGCGATACCCAGTCGCAGGGCTGGTGCTCGAGGTTGATCGTTTCGGTCGGCATTGCCCAGCAGGTGAACCACTGGAAGTTTCCCGCATCGAGCCGCATGCCGGTGAAGAAGGGCAGATAGACCTGCGGCGCATGCACGTAATAGCCCGACGTGTCGCCGCTGGTGAAATAGTGGCCTCCCATCACCTCGAAGAACAGCGGCGCCGGCCGCCAGTGTTTCAGCACGCCGACGATGCGCACCGCACCATGCGTCAGCGGCAACATGCGCCCCACGCTGTTCGCGCCACCGAACAGGCGCTCGTTGAGCGACCTGGAGATGACCGCGACTTGCGCGCGCGCGCTGTCGTCCGCAGCCGACCACGGGCCGCCGTACTGGAACGGCACGTCGAACATCGGGAAAAAGTCGTGCGTCGTCGAGATCGAATCCGTATCGAGGGCCATGCGGCCGGCACCCGTCGGCAGGATCTCCAGCGACCCGTTTGCAATCATCGCCTGGCGATCCGCGCGCCCCGACTTCCACAAGTCCACGGCCGAGGTGTAATCCATCTGGTCCGGCGGATCACGCCGCACCTGGACGCTGGTTTCCGGATCGACCTGTGGGTAGAAAATGCGGCTGCTCTTCTGCGGCAGCGGATCGCCCGAGAGCAGCTGATACACCGTCAGCGTGGTGATGCAGGCGCCGATGCCGAGCCCGATCGCCAGCACCATCAGCGCACTGATCCACGGCGTGCGCACTACGCTGCGCAGGGCCAAGCGCAGGTAGTAACCGTGGATGTCGCGCATCGTCGCTGCCCTCACGCCGCCCGCATGGCGGTGGTCGGCGGCACGCGCGCCGCGCGCAGCGCGGGGCCCAGCACGGCGAGCTGGCCCAGCAGCCACAGCGCCACGGCACCGATCAGCAGCACGCGCAGGTAATCGGCGTTCACCGCGTGCCGCCGTTCAGCGGTGGCAGCGGCGGCAACGGTGGTGGTGGTGGCGGTGGTGGCGGCGGCAATGGCGGTTCGGGCGGCACAGGCTGCTGCACGATCAGCGCGATGAACGGCGCGATCTGCGCCTGGGTGAAATCCATGAGGCGGCCCGCGCGCAGTACCCCAAGATGCACCCGCTCGCTGCGCGCCAGCACGCGCAGTTGCGCGGTGAAGGCATCTGCCGTGCGCACCGGCAGGCCGTTGAGCGACACGATGCGATCACCCACGCGCAAGGGCGTGGCGGCGTCCAGATGCAGGCGTTCGATCCATACACCCGCGCAGGCCGCTTGCGTCTGCCTTGCACAGGACGCAGCACTGCCCGCGACCAGCAGCACCTGCTGCGAGCCACTGCGGATGGAATCGCGTTCACTGCTCATTTGTACGGTTTCGGTGGGTGGCAGGCTATGCATCACGATGGTTTCTCCAGTGACATTGAAATCACGCCGCCCGCATCGCGGTGGTCGGCGGCACGCGCGCGGCGCGCAGCGCGGGGCCGAGCACGGCGAGCTGACCCAGCAGCCACAGCGCCACGGCACCAATCGGCAGGTACACGATCGGCAGCCGCGGCACCGCGTAGTGCGCCATCAGCCACACGTTGATGCCGATGGCCGCCGCGCAGCCCAGCGCGATGCCCAGGGTCGCCAGCAGGAAGTTCTCGGTCTGGAAGTAGCGCAGGATGTCGACGCGCCGCGCGCCCAGCGCCCGACGCACGCCGATCTGCCGCGTGCGCTGCTGCACCCAGAAACCGGTCAGGCCCATGATGCCGATGAGGGTGACGATGAGCACCACGATGGTGACGCTGGACAGCAGCCAGGCTGCCGCGCGGCGGCTGTTGAACACCGCATCGCGCGCATGCTCGAAGGTCTGCACCTTGGGCTTGAGCCCACTCATGCGCATGTCCGCAGGAAACGCACGATCGATCACTGCCGGGATCGCCTTGAGCACACTGGCTTGCGCGCCTGTTCTGCTAAGCACCGCATACTGAATGAAGGGCATGCCGGAAACGCGCGCCGGCAGCAACATCACATTGCCGGCATCGGCCTGGGTCTTGGCGGAAATGTCGCTGCGCACGAGATGGCTCACCACGCCGACGACGACATGATCGTATGGATGGTTCTGGCCGATCCGCACCGATTGCCCCAGCGGGTTCTGGTGCGGAAACAGATGCCGCGCGAGGCTGCGCGTGAGTATCACCGGCGCGCTGGACTGCATTCCCATCGCGTTCTGCGCCGTGGCGTGCACCAGCTCGCTCGCGCGGAAATCGCGCCCGGCCACGATGTGCGCACCCAGGGTCGGCACCAGGTCGTTTCCGATCATGGCCGCCGAATTGACCGTGCGTTTGCCGCTGGCGTTCGACACGTTCCCGGTAATCCTGACCGACGTCAGCATGGGCAGGTTCACGCCCGAGGCGACCACGGCGACACCGGGGATGGCACGCAGCGCATCCTCGCCCGCGCGCACCTGCGCACCGGTCCAGGGCGCCGCCTGGCTGGCGATCTGACTGACCAGAATGAGTTGCCTGGCCGCCACGCCATCGGGCATGAGCAGCGGCGCCAGGCGCTGCTGCAGCAGCGCCAGCGTATTGCACAGGATGGCCGTGGCCAGCGCGATCTGCATGACCACCAGCGCCGGCATCAGGCGATGGCGACGGAAAGTCCTCAGCATGGGTTGCATGGCTGCGCCCCTCAGTTGGTCTTGATTTGCAGCGCGGGCGACAGCGTGCTCGCGCGCCAGGCGGGCAGCGCGCCCACGATCAGGCCCACGCCCACCGCCAGCACGAACAGAGTGATGAACATGGACAAGTTCAGATGCGCCGCGCTGCTGTAGCCGACCTTCTGCAGGCGCACCAGCCACAGACCGAGCAGAGTCAAGGGCACCGCCAGCGCACCACCCAGCAGACTGACGCCACCGGCCTCGATCAGGTGCTGCGTGAACACGCTGGCGCGCGTGGCACCCAGCGTGCGCCGCACCGCCACCTCGTAGCTGCCGCGCAGAAACCGCGCCAGCAGCAGGCCCATCACGTTGACCATGCACAAGGCCAGAAACGCCAGCGACAGCCACAGGTTGATGTGCACGCTGCTGGGCACGCCATTGTTCTGCACCACCCAATCGTCCATGCCGTGCAAGGCCACCTTGGGTGCGCGCGGGAAGCGGCCCGCCGCGTGCTGCGCCGTGGCGTAATTGAGCAGATAGCGGCGATACGACTGCACCTGCTGTGGCGTATCCAACCGCACCCAGGTTTCCAGCCAGCGGCAGTCGGCGGCGGGTGGACCGTAAACCGGCGCCTTTTGGCTGCTGTTGTCGCAAGGCCCGGGAGCAAACGGGCCGATGCCGGCTGCCATCGCCGATTGCAGCGGCAGCAGCATGCCGATCGTCAGTTTGCCCCGGAGATTCAACTCTTCGAGGTCGAAAAACTGCCTGCGCACGATCCAATCGGCAGTGATGCCAACCACCCGGAACAGGTGGCCCTGGATACGCAGGCTATGCCCCACGCCATCGGCGACTCCGAAGAGCTTGCGACTCAGATGTTCGTCGATCACCACCAGCGGCATGCGCGCGACCGCTTCGACATGACTCCAGACGCGACCGTAGCGGACCGAGATGCCGAACAAGGCCGGTGCCTGCGACGAGGTCAGCCAGGCAAACTGGCTGCCGCTGTGCGTTTTGCCATGGTCTGACGAAGCGTTGATGAATGCCGTCGCCAGATACGCCTGCCGCACCGCCTTGCGCGCATCGACCAGCGCCTGCGCATCGCGCAGCTTGAGCAGGGTGGGCATCGACGGCGCCGCGTCGTGATCACCCGGCTTGGGCAGCGGCTGCGAACTCATCGACACCAGATACAAATGTCGGCTGCCGTGCGCGATCGGAGCAGCCGTCAGCGCACTCAGAATCGTGTACGCCGTCATGCACGAGGCGATGCCGATGGCCATCGTCACGATGATCAGCAGCGTCTGCGCGCGATGGCGCAGCAGCCCGCGCAGCGCCAGTTGCAGGTCATAGCGCTTCATGGCTCACCTCGCTCCCTTGTTGCCAGACTCCGTGGTGGCTCGATCCATGCCACGGACCTGCTTGCCACCCCGAGCGCGCTTGTCATCCCGAGTGTCCTTGTCATCCTGAGCGCAGCGAAGGATCTCGGCGTGTGCTCGTGCGTCCGCATCCATGCCGGCATCACGCGATCGTCCACATCGAGATCCTTCGCTGCGCTCAGGATGACAACCATCAACGTGTGCTGGCACATGTCACGCCGCCCGCATCGCCATGGTCGGCGGCACGCGCGCCGCGCGCAGCGCGGGGCCGAGCACGGCGAGCTGGCCCAGCAGCCACAGCGCCACGGCACCGATCGGCAGGTACACGATCGGCAGCCGCGGCACCGCGTAGTGCGCCATCAGCCACACGTTGATGCCGATCGCCGCCGCGCAGCCCAGCGCGATGCCGGCCGTCGCCAGCAGGAAGTTCTCGGTCTGGAAGTAGCGCAGGATGTCCACGCGGCGCGCGCCCAGCGCCCGACGCACGCCAATCTGCCGCGTGCGCTGCTGCACCCAGAAGCTGGCCAGGCCGACGATGCCGATGGCGGTCACGCCGAGCAGCGCGATCACCGTGGACACCAGCAGCCAGGCCATGGAACGATCGTTGCGGAAGTAATCACGGCGCATCTGCGACAGCGTGGCCTGCTTGGTGACCGTCTGCGTCGGATGCATGGCCTGCAGCCTGGCCACCGCGGCCTTGAGCACGCGTTCGCGCGCGGCGGGCGCGGTGCGCAGCACATACGAGGCACCGAGATTGGGGCCGACGCGAAACGGCAGGATGGCCGCGTAGAAATTGGCGGGGTCGGTGCCCGAATCACTCAACTGCGGGCGCACGATGTTGGACATCACGCCGATGACCTGGCCCTGCGTTTTCTGCACGTACAGCAGTTTGCCGACCGCGTTGCCGCCCGGCCACAGCTGCTCGGCGTAGGCCTGGCTCACGATCACCTGCGTGGGTTTGAAAAACGAACTGAGCATGGTGGCCGGGGTCAGGTCGGTGTACTGGTCGCTGCTGAAGCCGCGCCCGGCCAGGATCTTCACGCCCAGCGTCGGCAGCAGGTCGCGGCTGCCGAGGTAGATGGTGACCGGGTAGGGCGTCGCGTTCGGATCGGGGGTCTTGGCGAAACCCGAGTTCCAGGACGAATCGGTGAACGGCAACGAATTGACCGCGGCGGCCGCCTGCACGCCGGGGATGGCGCGCAGCGCGGCCAGATCGGCCTCGGCCGCGGGCACGCCGGCCTTGCCGGAAGAGCTGATCTGCAGGGTGACCAGGTCGCGCTCATCGATGCCCGAGCGGATATCCATGCGCTGCAGCCGTCCCATGACCAGGTACACGGCATTGCTGACGATGGCGAAGGCCAGCGCGATTTCCAGCACGATCAGCAACGCGGCGATCTTGTGCCGGCGCAGCGAGGACAGGATGGGACGCGGCGTCATCATGATGGGCCTCACGAGGATTTGAGTTGCAACGCGGGTGCGATCAGGCACGCGCGCCAGGCCGGCAACAGCCCGGCGACGAGGCTGGCGATGAGCGCCAGCGCCAGGGTGGCGAGCAGCATCGACGGTTCGAGATGCGCGAGGCTGGCGTAATCCGACGGCTGCCGGCGCACCAGCCACAGGCCCAGCCAGGTCAGCAGCAGGCCCAGCAGCGCACCGGCCGCGCCGATCATGCTGGCCTCGATCAGCAGCTGCGCGAAGATCGCGCGGCGCGAGGCGCCCAGCGCGCGGCGCACACCGATCTCGCCGCTGCGGCGCAGGAACTTGGCCAGCAGCAGGCCCACGGTGTTGACCACGCACACCAGCAGGAAACCCAGCGCCAGCCAGGCCTGCATGCGCACGTCCTCGGGCACCACGTGGTTGGTCGCCAGCCACTGCATCAGATCATCGAGGCGCACGTTGGGCTTGCGCTGGAAGCGGCCGGCGGCGTGCTGCTGCGCGGAGTAGTCGACCAGGAAGCGCTTGTATGCGGCGGCGGCATGCGCGCTGTCGAGCTGCACCCACATCTGGATGTAGCCGCAGGGCGAGGTATCCAGATTGCCGGTGGTCTGGCCAAAGCAGTTGGTGGTGCCGTTGACGCCGATGTCCAGCGCGCGTGCGGTGTTGAAGGGGATGAACACGTCCTCGACCTCGCCGTAGCGCGAGGAGTTGAGATCGTAGAAACGCGGCACCGGGCGCCAGTGCGCCAGCACACCGACGATGCGGAAGCTGTGGCCGCCGTAATTCAGCATGCGGCCGACGCTGTCGGCGCCGCCGAACAGCTTGCGGTCGAGCGACTGCGAGATCACTGCGACGTGCGCGGCGCCGGCGTCATCGGCGGCGGACCAAGGCGCGCCGTAGCGGAACGGCACCTCGAACATGCTGAAGAAATCGCGCCCGGTCAGGCGCGAGTTGACCACGAAGGGATGCAGCACCGAGCCCGCCGGCGGCTGCACCACGTCGGCGCCCTGGTACATCGCCGCCGCGCGCGCGGCCTTGCCCTGATGCAGCAGGTTTTCGGCGTCGATGTAGGTGAGCAGGCTGGGCGGCCGCGAGTCGCCGCCGTCATTGCGCGCCAACGGGCTCGGATCGACCTGCGGGTAGTACAGGTGCGCGCTGCGCCCAGGCAGCGGATCGCCGGAGAGCACGTGCAGCACGGTGAGCATGGTCATGCTGGCGCCGATGCCCACGGCCAGCGCCAGCACCATCAACGCGGTCAGCACCGGGCTGTTGCGCAGCGCACGCAGGGCCAGCCGCAGGTAGTAGGCGGCCATGGCTCAACCCCGCGGCAGACTGACATCGCCCGCGGTGCGCTCGCGCAGGCCGGGATGGAAGCGCGGCTCCTCGCTGACCCCGGTGGCCATGCCATCGACGATGTGCACGTTGCGCTGCGCGCGCGCGGCCAGTTCGGGATCGTGGGTGACCATGATGATGGTGGCGCCCTCGCGGTGGATTTCCTCGATCAGCTCCATCACCCCGCGCGCCATCGCGGTATCGAGGTTGCCGGTGGGCTCGTCGGCGAGCAGCAGGCGCGGGCTGCCGGCCAGCGCGCGCGCGATGGCCACGCGCTGCTGCTGGCCGCCAGAAAGTTCGGCCGGGTAGTGCTTGAGGCGCGCCGAGAGACCCACGCGCTCCAGCGCCGCCAGCGCGCGCTTGCGGCGCTCGCCGCCGGACATGTGGCGGTAGTGCAGCGGCACCTCGACGTTGTCCACCACGTTGAGGTCGGGGATCAGGTTGAAGGCCTGGAACACGAAACCGATCTTCTCGTTGCGCAGGCGCGAGCGCTGGTTGTCGTTCATACCGTGCACGTTGACGCCATCGAGCAGGTATTCGCCGCGGGTGAAATCCTCCAGCAGCCCGGCGATGGTCAGGAACGTGGTCTTGCCCGAGCCCGACGGCCCGGTGACGGCGACGAACTCGCCCTCGTCGACCTTGAGCGAGAAGCCGCGCAAGGCGTGGGTCTCGACGGTTTCGGTGCGATACACCTTGGACACTTCGCGCATCTCGAGCATCACGTTCTCCGGCAGTGAAAGGAATTCAATGACTGATGACCACGCGCGGCGCGTCGTGGAAACTTTCGGCGCCGGCGACGATGACGCGCTGGCCCGGCCTGAGCCCGGCCAGCACCTGCACGCGGTCGATGCTGCTGGGGCCGAGGCGCACCGGCGTGCGCACGGCCAGGTCACCATGCAGCACGTAGACGGCGGTGCCGCCGTCGTCGTCCAGCGAGGGGCCGCGCGCCACGGTGATGGCGTCGGCCACGCGCTGCAGCACCACGCGCACGCTGAGGCGCTGGTTCTGCCGCAAGCCGGCCGGACGCGCGCTGGCGAAGCGCACGCGCGCGGCCACTTCGCCGGCCACGACCTCGGGCGAAATCGCGCCGACGATGCCCGGCCAGCGCTGGCCGTCGCCGCTGATATCGGCGTGCATGCCCGGCGCCAGATCGCGCGCGAAGCTTTCCGGCACCTTGATCTCGACTTCCAGCGCCGACAGATCCACCACGCTCAGCAGCGCCGCGTCCTTGGCCACCTTGGTGCGATCGGCCACCGCCAGTTGCCCGACCTGGCCGGTGACCGGCGCGCGCAGGGTCAGCGCATCGACCTGGCGCTGCAGGTCGGCGACGATCAACTGCTGGCGCTCGGCGGCGAACCGCTTGCTGCGGATCTCGAACGCCACCATGCGATCGTCGAGCCCCTGATCCTGCTCGGCGTGACGCAGGGTGATCTGCGCCTTGTCCAGCGCGTTCTGCGCGCGCAGCACGTTGATCTGCGGCACCGCGCCCAGCTGGAACGCGCGCGTGTTGCGATCCAGATCGGTCTGCGCGGCTTTCAGGTCGATGCGCGCGTCCTCCAGTTTCTGGCGCGCGGCCAGGCGCTTTTTCTGCGCGTCGAGATGGGCGTTCTCGTAGGCCAGCTGCAGGCTTTGCAGTTGCGCCTGCTCCTGCGCCAGGCGGTTGGTCAGCTCGGGGCTGTCGACGATGCCCAGCACGGCGCCCTTTTGCACCGCGTCGCCAGCCTGCACCCGATAGCGCACCGTGCCCGCCGCCGCCGCGTACAGCGTGGGGCTGACCGCCGCGACCACGCGCCCGTCGGCGGCGATGTCGCGCACGAATGGACCCTGCTGCACCGTGGCCACCTCCAGGCGGCTCAGACTGACGCTGCTGGATGCGGCGAGGTAGCGCGTGAGCAGCACGCCCAGCAGCACCACCACCAGCACCGCGATGCCGGCATACAGCAGCCGCCGTTTGTGCCGGCGCCAGCCTTGCGCGGTCTCCAGCACGAAATCCTGCCCCTGTGTGTCGCGAAAATTCATGCCCGCCCCGACGATTGCACTCCCCGATACAAGGCAAGGCGCGTGCCAGCGCCGCGCGTGGCGCGCACGGCTGCGCGTTCAAGCACTTGCGCGCGCGGCGCTTGGCCAGACCGTGTCCGCGGACAGCTCGCGGACACTCGCGCGGCGGGCGTTCGCGGGTGGGATCGGCGCTGGCCAGCGGCCGGCTTGGCGGCACGCCCGAGCCTGCGCGTCCGCCTGCGCATGCGGCGCGGGCGATGTCGCCGGCGTCGATTCCCCGGCTACGATGCGCGCGCCGCACGCCCCTCCACGCCGATCCCGCGAGACCCGCCCGCCATGCCCACGCCAACCTCGTCGATCGCATCCGCCACGCCGCCCGCCGCGCGTGTCGATTTCCCCGCGCTACCGCGCTTGCTGGGCGCCTGCGCGCTGGCGGTACTGGCGGTGCTGCTGTGCTATTTCCTGCTGGACAAACCGGTCGCCTGGTTCGTCCATGACCATGACCTGCGCCGCCATGCGTGGCTGGAATGGCTCACCCATATTCCCGACTTCATCGTCGATGCCAGCGCCCTGGTGCTGCTGCTGACGCCATTCCGCCTGGCCTGGCGCAAGCTGCCCGCGCGCGGCGAGCGCCTGCTGCTGACGATGAGCCTCAGCGTGGCCACCGCGGTGTTCCTGAAGAACGTGCTCAAGTACGTGTTCGGCCGCGCCTGGCCGGAAACCTGGATCGATCACAACCCGTCGCTGATCCAGGATCACGTCTACGGATTCTTCTGGCTGCAGAGCGGCGAAGGCTTCCATTCGTTTCCCTCCGGCCATACCACCGTCATCTTCGCGGCGATGTCGGTGCTGTGGCTGGCCGCACCGCGGCTGCGCTGGCTGGCGGTGCTGCTGTGCGCGGCGGTCATCGTCGGCCTGCTGGGCATGGACTACCACTTTCTCGGTGACATCGTCGCCGGTGCGTTCCTCGCCAGCGTGTGCGGGCTGTACCTGCAGCGCGCGCTGCTGGCCCAGCGCACGTGAGCATGCAGTTCAGCCTGCTGGCGACCGACGGCGCGGCTCGGCGCGGGCGCGTGCAGTTCGCGCGCGGTGCGGTGGAAACACCGGGGTTCATGCCGGTGGGCACCTACGGCACGGTCAAGGCGATGACGCCCGTCGACCTGCGCGGCGTGGGCGCGCAGATGGTCCTGGGCAACACGTTCCATCTGTGGCTGCGCCCGGGGCTGGAGGTGATCGAGCGCTGCGGCGGCCTGCACGGCTTCATGCGCTGGGACGGGCCGATCCTCACCGACTCCGGCGGCTTTCAGGTGTTCTCGCTGGCGCACCGGCGCAAGATCAGCGAGGACGGCGTGCGCTTCGCCTCGCCGGTGGACGGCCGCGCGGTGTTCCTGTCCCCCGAGGAATCAATGCGCATCCAGCGCGTGCTCGATTCCGACGTGGCGATGATCTTCGACGAGTGCACGCCGTATCCGGCCAGCGCGCGCGCGGCGCAGGACTCGATGGAACTGTCCCTGCGCTGGGCCGCGCGCTCGCGCCGCGCGTTCGATGAGCAGCGCAACCCCAACGCGCTGTTCGGCATCGTGCAGGGCGGCGTGTATCCCGAGCTGCGCCAGCGCTCGGCCGCGGGCCTGCGCGAGATCGGCTTCGACGGCTACGCCGTGGGCGGCCTTGCCGTGGGCGAGCCCGAGGCCGAGCGCGAACGCACGCTGGATGAAACCCTGCCGCTGCTGCCGGCCGATCGCCCGCGCTATCTGATGGGCGTGGGCCGCCCCGAGGACATCGTCGCGGCGGTGCGCCGCGGCGTGGACCTGTTCGACTGCGTGATGCCCACGCGCAACGCGCGCAACGGATTCCTGTTCACCGCGCAGGGCACGCTGCGCATCCGCAACGCGCGCTACGCCACCGACACGCGCCCGATCGAGGAGGGCTGCGACTGCGCCGCCTGCGCCGGCGGATTCAGCCGCGCCTACCTGCGCCATCTGGATCGCTGCAACGAGATCCTCGGCAGCATCCTGGCCACGCAACACAACCTGCGCTACTACCAGCGCCTGATGGCCGGCCTGCGCGATGCCATCGCCGCCGCGCGACTCGAGGATTTCTGCGCCGCGTTTGCCGCCGCACGCCAGGTGGCAGGTGCGGGGCGTGGATGACCCGCTTCGCTGATGCAAAGCGATTCACGCACCGCCTTTGCGGGGGCAGGCCCCGCGCGCGGATGACGAGCATGCGGACTTCGCGGGATGGCGCGCCAGCAACATGCCGCCCTGACTCAGTTGCGCACGCTGCGCATCATCGCCTCGGGGTAGCGCAGGCCGCTGGCGGCATCCGGCGGAAACAGCGCGTCGATGCGCGCCAGCTCGGCGGCATCGAGCACGACATCCAGCGCGCTGATGTTTTCCTGCAACCGCGCCAGGCGGCGCGTGCCGGGAATGGGCACGATGTGCGCGTCGCGCGCCAGCAGCCAAGCCAGCGCGAGTTGCGCGGGCGTGCAGCCTTTGGCCGCAGCGAGTGCACGGATCTGCTCGACCAGCCGCAGATTCTTCTGGAAATTCTCGCCCTGGAAACGCGGGCTGTTGCGGCGATAGTCGTCGGCCTCGAAGTCATCCACGCTGCGGATGGCCCCGGTGAGAAAACCGCGCCCCAGCGGGCTGTAGGCCACGAAGCCGACGCCAAGGCGCGCGCAGGCGGCCAGCACGCCGTCTTCCGGGTCGCGCGTCCACAGCGAGTATTCCGTCTGCAAGGCGGTGATCGGGTGCACGGCGCAGGCGCGCGCCAGCGTCTCCGGCCCGGCCTCGGACAGGCCCAGGTAGCGCACCTTGCCGGCGCGCACCAGATCGGCCATGGCGCCGACGGTGTCCTCGATCGGCGTGCCGGTATCGACGCGGTGCTGGTAGTACAGGTCGATATGCTCCACGCCCAGGCGCTTGAGGCTGGCGTCGCAGGCGCTGCGCACGTACTCGGGACGGCCGTTGATGCCGCGCCGCGTCGGATCGCCCGGGTCGCGCTGGATGCCGAACTTGGTGGCCAGGAACACCTGCGCGCGGCGCCCCTTGATGGCGCGACCGACCAACTGCTCGTTGGTGAACGGGCCGTACATGTCGGCGGTGTCCAGGAAATTCACTCCGCGATCCAGCGCCGAGCGGATCAATGCTTCGGAAACGGCATCGTCATGGCTGCCGTAGAAATCGCTCATGCCCATGCAGCCCAGGCCCAGCGCGGAAACCTCGGGACCGTTGCGGCCCAGGCGACGTGTTTGCATGGTCGATCTCCTCGAAGCGATGATGACGAGATCGCATGGTAGTGAGGCCGGCAGCAACGTGCCGTCAACACTGTGCTGCCCAGGTCGGGTGATCGCTGCGGCGGGTTCGCCGCAGAAGTGAATGTTTGCCGCGCGGAACAGTCGGATACTTGGACCCTGACATGCACACGCCACACTTGCCCTCCCTGCGACCCCGCGCCATGGGCAGCGACGCCTACGCGCGGCCATGGCGCATGCTGCTGCTCAGCCTGCTGCTGGGCATCGTCGGCGGGCTGGGCGCGGTGGTCTTTCTGGGCATGCTGGCACTGGCGCAACGCGGCTTTCTGGGCGTGCTGGCCGGCGTGTATCCGCTCGACATCGCGCAGGCGACGCATCTGCACGCCTTGCCGCCCGCGGCGCACTGGAATCTCTGGATTCTGCTGTCGACCACGCTGGGCGGATTGATCGCCGGCCTGCTGGTGTACGGTTTCGCGCCCGAGGCCGAGGGCCACGGCACCGACTCGGCCGTAAAGTCGTTCCATCAGCTCAAGGGTTACATCCGCGCACGCGTGATCGTGGTCAAGAGCATCGCCTCGGCGATCACCATCGGCTCTGGCGGCGCGGCGGGCCGCGAGGGACCAACCGCGCAGATCGCGGCGGGCATCGGCTCGCTGCTCGGGCGGCTGCTGCGGCTCAGCGACGACGAAAAACGCCTGATGGTGCTGGTCGGCATGGCGGCGGGCTTGTCGGCGATCTTCAAAAGCCCGCTGGGCACGGCCATCTTCGCCGTCGAGGTGCTGTATGCGGGCCTGCATTTCGAGGGCCGCGCGCTGCCATTCACGCTGGCCGGATCGGCACTGGCCTATGCGGTGGTCTGCCTGTTCACCGGCTGGGGCACGCTGTTCGATGTGCCGCTGCACGTCGATTTCGACCACCCCCAGCAATTGCTGTGGTACGCGCTGCTGGGCGGCGTCTGCGGCGTGATGGGCACGCTGCTGCCGAACGTCTTCTACGGCGTGCGCGACGGATTTCGCAAGTTGCCGCTGCCCAACCACATCAAGCCGGCCATCGGCGGCTTGCTGGTGGGCCTGATCGCGCTGGTCTTCCCGCAGATTCTCGGCGGCGGCTACGGCATCATGCAGCTGGCGGTGCAGGGCACGCTGGGCGCGGGCATCCTGCTGCTGCTTCTGCTGTCGCTGTTCAAGGTGGTGGCATTGGCGCTGACCGTGGGTTCGGGCGGATCGGGCGGCGTGTTCGCACCCAGTCTGTTCGTCGGCGCGCTGCTGGGTGCGGCGTTCGGGCTGCTGCTGCAGCGGCTGGGCATCGGCCACGAGCCGGTCGCCGGCATGGCGCTGGTGGGCATGGCCGCGGTGTTCGGCGCGGCGGCGCGCGTGCCGCTGGCGACCACGGTGATGGTCGCCGAGATGACCGGCGGCTACACCCTGATGGCACCCACCATGCTGGCGGTGGCCATCGCCTATCTGCTGCAGGTGGCGCTGGCGCGCTATACACCCTATCCCAGCCTGTACGAGGCGCAAATTTACGTGCGCAGCGCGAGCCCGGCGCGTGCGGACGATGCACCGCCGCCGATGCCTTGATCGCGCACGGCCGCACTTGGCGCGCGCCGACTTGGGCATGTCATGAACACGGCGTAATATTCGCGTAATGAGCAGCATCACGATCAAGCGACTGCTGGCCGCGCTGGCCACGCTCGCCTTGCTGGTCACGGCGCAGGGCGCGCTGGTGCATGTCCATGCCAATGAACGGGAGGTCGCGGACCTGCGCTACGCGGCGCTGCCGGCAGGGGTTGATCCTGCCGCCGACGCGGTACGCGCGGGCCTGTTCGACGCAGCGTTCCAGCCGCTGAGCGAGGATGCACTGCGCTTCGCGCAAGGCGCCGCGCGCTGGTATCGCCTGCGCCTGGCCGCCGACTGGCGCGCGCACAGCGCGCCGCTGCTGGTGATCCACAACGCGCGTTTCCAGCCGGTGACGCTGTACCTGCCGCGCAGCGGGGACGCGCAAGTGCAGCACCACGCGCAAGCCGCACGCGACGCGCGCTTCTCGCGGCGCGCGCTGGTATTCGAGTTGCCGCGCGATCTGCGCGCCGGCGAAAGCCTGTACCTGCGCATGCCCGCGTCGACGAAACCCAGGCCGTTTTCCGCGCGGGTCTACCCGGAAGAGGCCTACCACGTCGACGACACCGGCTGGGTGCGCGTAATGACCTTCTTCGAGTCGGTGCAATTCACCATGATCCTGGTCGGGCTGACGCTGTGGCTGGCGTTGCGCGATCGGCTGTACGGGTATTTCGTCGGCTACCTGGTGCCGCAGTTTTTGTATCTGCTGATCGCTAGCGGCGATATGTATTCGCTGCCAGGCACCGGCTGGCTTGAGCCGCTGGGCATCCGCGCGCTGTGGTTCGTGGCGGCGCTGAGCACGCCATTCGCGCTGTCGTTCATCATCGAGTTCTGCGAGCTGCGGCGCATCGCGCCGCGCCTGGCGCATGTCCTGTCCTGGCTGCGCTGGCCGTGGGCGCTGCTGGCGCTGACGTCCCTGCTGCCGCTGGCCTGGCATGCGCACAACAGCCTGCAACCGGATGTCGGCAACACACTGTTCCTGCTGTGCGCGCTGGCCGCGATCGTGGCGGTGATCGTGGCTTGGCGGCGCGGCAGCGTGGCCGCCGGCGTGTTCCTGCTGGCGTGGATCCCGCAGTCGATCTTCACCGCGCTGCGCGCGCTGCAATTGCTGCTGCAGTTGCCGCTGCCGGGGTGGCTGGAGTTCGGCCTGCCGGCGGCGCTGGCGCTGTCCAGCCTGGTGCTCACCCTGGGGCTCGGGCTATCGACGCTGCAGGCGCGGCGCGAGCGCGACGCTGCGCGCAACGAGGCGCAACGCGACCCGCTGACCGGCGTGCACAATCGTCGCGCATTGATGGCGCGCATCGCCGAGGCGCTGACCGAGGCGCGCCAGCAGCACGCGCCGCTGTCGCTGATTTTCCTGGATCTGGATCACTTCAAGGCGATCAACGATCGTCACGGGCACCTGATCGGCGATGCCTGTCTGCGCATCCTCGCCGAGCGCGTGCAATCCGAACTGCGTCCCGGCGACACGCTGGCGCGCTGGGGCGGCGAGGAATTCGTGGTGCTGCTGCCGGCCACCGCGCTGGGCGAGGCCACGCTGATCGGCGAGCGCATCCGCCGTCGTGTCGAAGCCGATCCGTTCATCGCCAGCGGCGTCGCGGTGGCGATCACCGTCAGTCTCGGCCTCTCCGGCCACACGCGCGCCACCATCGAGTCGCCCGAACAACTGATCGAGCAGGCCGACGCCGCGCTGTACCGCGCCAAGGCCGCGGGCCGCAACCGCCTGATCGTGCACCCGGCGTTCGCCGCGGTGCCGTGATCCGGCCGCGCCCGCGGGCACGGCTGATCGCGAGTCCCGCGCGCATGCATGCTGATGCGGTGCCAACCCGGTTCACATGCACCGCAAGCGCGCTGCGGGGAAGTGCCGATCAGCGCGTCACCGCATAACGCGGCGGCGTGATCGCGCTGACGCCCGCCACGCGCGCCAGTGCATCCAGATCCCGTGGCGCCACCCAGCCCTGCACCACGCCCAGTGCCGGCACCGCGCTGGTTTGGCGCAGGCCGGCTTGTTCCAGCGCCGCGACCAGGGCCGGCGTCACCGCATCGGCGTGCACGTAAACCTGCAAGCGTCCACTGGCATCGGCGCGCACGCTGCCACGCGCGTAGTCGGCAGGCGCCGCGCCGCCAAGCAACGCGGCCGCGGCAGCACGCAGCACTGGCGCGACGGGCGCCGGTACGCGCGTCGTCGCAGCACGCGGATCCATCGCGTTCAACGCCGCCGCCGGGGGCGCGGGACGCTCGGGCACGGCGGGCACGGCACAAGCGCCCAGTGCACCGAGCAGCATGAACAGCAGCGGCAGGCGCGCGCACTCATGGGCCATGCGCAAGCACGCCAACTTTTTCTTCGGCATCGCGGGTCTCCATGCACCCCAGTCTAGGACCTGGAAGCAGCGCGCCATGACGCAGCGCGCTGCATGAGCGTGACGAGCGCCTCGGCCAGCACCGCACCGGTGATGGGCTTGCGCAGGAAACCGTCCATGCCGGCGGCGGCGGCAAGCTCGGCCTCGTCGCCGCCCGAGCGCGCCGAGATCGCCAGAATCGGCAGGTGCGCACCACCGGCTTCGCGCGCGCGCAGCATGCGCGCCACCGCGAAACCATCGACGCCGGGCAGATCCAGATCCAGCAGCAGCGCATCGGGTTGCCAGTCGTGCAACAGGCTGAGCGCCGCGAGGCCATCGGCCGCGTGGCGCAACCGGTGACCTTGCGCTTCAAGCAAACCCTGCAGCACGGCGACCACGGTGGGGTCGTCTTCGACCAGTGCCAGTTGCAGCGGCGGCATGCCGGCAGCGTCGCGGATCACGGCCCCCGGCTGCGCCAGCGCGCGCTGCAGCGGCAGGCGCAGGCAGAAGCGGCTGCCTTGCCCGGGCTGCGATTCGAGTTCCAGCGCGCCGCCCATCAACTCGGTCAGCTCGCGACTGATGGCCAGGCCCAGCCCGCTGCCGGCGCTGCGCTGCGGCCCGTCGGCCTGCTCGTAGCGGCGGAACAGGCGCGTGCGCAGCTCGGCATCGATACCCGGCCCGGTGTCGGCCACGGTGAAACACAGCTGCCCGTCGGTGACGTGCAACCCCAACCGCACCTCGCCGCGCACGGTGAACTTGAGCGCGTTGCCGAGCAGATTGAACAGGATCTGCTTGACCCGCAGCACATCGCCCAGCACGCGGTGCGGCAGCAAGGCTGGCTGCGTATCCACCAGAAAATCCAGACCCTTGGCCGTCGCCAGCGGGCGCTCGGCTTCGGCCAGTTCGAAGACCAGCAGCAGCGGATCGTAAGCGGCGATTTCGAGCTGCATGCGTCCGGCCTCGATGCGTGCCAGATCCAGCGCGTCATTGACCAGCTTTTGCAGCAGGCCACCGGAGCGCGCGATGGCCTGCGCATAGCCGCGTTGCCGCGCATCCAGCTCGGTGCCCAGCAGCAGCTCGCTCATGCCCAGCACGCCGGTCATCGGGGTGCGGATTTCGTGGCCGAGCTCGGCCAGGAAACGTGTCTTGCCGGCACTGGCCTGCTCGGCCGCGCGGCGGCGCTCCTCGGCGAGCAGCATGCGCTGCTGCTGCGCCAGACGCCGCCGCCACAACAGCGCCAGCGTCGCCAGCAACAGCAGCGCCAGCAGCACATAACCGGCCCACGCCCACGGCGTCGCCCACGGCGGTGCGGCCACCTCGACACGCAATGGCGCGGCCGCGCCCCATGGGCCACCCTCCATGACCTGTGCCTGCAGCTCCAGTTGATAACTGCCTGGATCGAGACGACCGAAATTCTGCGTGCCCTCGGCGCCCACCAGGGTCCAGTGGCGGCTCCAGGGTTGCAGGCGAAAGCGATAGCGCACGCGCGCCGGACTCAGGTACGACAGCGCACGCGCGGTGGCACCGAGCTCGCGTGTGCGCCAACCCACGTGCACGACGCCGTCGACCGGCAACAGCTCCTGCGCGTGGCCCTCGCCGCTGGCCACGATGCGTGTCAAGCGCGGTGTCGGCGCCGGCACCGCGGGGGCGTGGCGCAAGGGCGCGAAGCCGAGCAGGCCATCGCGCACCGCCGTGAACAGGCTGCCATCGGCGCCGCGCACGAAACCGGGCGCGCTGGCGCGCAGCCCGGCCAGCGCGGACTCCTCGTCGAAGCGATCGACACGCCCCGTGCGCGGGTCGTAGCGCATCAGGCCACGCAACGTCGAGGCCCACACGCGCCCGGCGGCATCCACCGCCAGCGCCAGCACGCGCGCGCCCGGCCAGCCCTGGGCCGCGGCGACGTTGGCGCGCAACCGCGCACGGCCATCGGCGCCCAGCCGGTACTCCTGCAGGCGTCCCTTGCGCGCCAGCCAGAAACCGCCAGGCGTGAACGCGATGGCATCGACCACGCCCGGCGCGACGCCGGGCACGGCGCGCAGCGCGCCGGCGGCATCCATGCGATCCAGCCCGGCCACCGAGGCGCGCCACAGGCGTCCGTCATGCACCGCCATGGCCTCGGTCTGCTGCTCGGCCGTGCCGGGGCCGGGCACCGCCACCGCGCTGACCGCCAGCGTGCGCAGGTCCACGCGCCCGACGCCGTGGATCGGATCGGCGAAATACAGCGCGTGCGCGCCATCGAGCACGATCTGGCCGATTCCCGAACCGGGCGTCAGCGGCCACGGCAATGCCGACTTCTGCCAGTGCCCCGAGCGCCGCCGCACGTACAGGTTGCCGCTGGCGCTGAGCCACAGGTGGCCGCGCGCATCCTCGGTCAGCGCATCGACACGCTGCGATCGCGACAGCGGCGTCGGCAAGCTCTGCACGCGGCCCGTGGCCGGATCGAGACGCCCGATCCAGCCCTGCGCGTTGCCCAGCAGCACGCTGTGGTCGCTGCCCTTGCACAACGCGGTGAAAGCGCCGAAGGGCAGGCTGCGCGGATCATCGGGCAGATGCCGGAACAGACTGAAGGCGTGCCAATCCGGCGGCAGGTAGGCCAGCCCGCCGCTGTTCGAGCTCAGCCACAGACCGCCTTCGCGATCACGCAGCAACCCGATGATGCGCCCCTCCAGCAAACCGCCGCGCAGTTGCGGCTGCGCCGGAAACACGCTCCAGCGGCCCGCCGCATCACGGTAGCGCAGACCATCGTTGCAGGCCAGCCACAGCCCGCCCTCGCCATCGGTGACGCTGCTGTAGCACACGCCGCCGCCGCCGGGCACCGGCAACGCGCGCGGCGTGGCGCCAGCGGCCTGCTCGATCAGATACAGGCCGCGCGTGGTCACCGCGCGCAGGCTCGCGCCCTGCCCGGCGATCGACAGCACCACCGCGCGCTGGCCATCGGGAAACCGCACGTGCTGGATGCGGCCATCGGCACGGCGCACATCGAGCCCGGCCAGGGTGCCGATCCACAGACTCCCGTCCGGCGTGGCATGCAGGCTGAAGACGACATCCGACACCAGACTGTCCGCATCACCCTTGCGGTGACGCAACTGCGTGATGTGACCGCGCGGCCCCAGCCGCGCCAGGCCGCCGGCGTAGGTGCCCACCCAGATCGCGCCATCCGGGGTCTGCGCCAGCGCGAACACGTCGTTGGCGCCGAGGCTGTGCGCATCACCGGGCTTGTGCACCCAGCGCTGGAAACCGTAGCCGGGGAGGTAGTGCAGCAGTCCAGTGCCCTCGCCGCCGGCCCACAGCCCTCCCCGGGCGTCGATCAGCAGCGCCGAGATGTCATTGCCGGGCAGCGAATGCGGATCACTGGTGTCGTGGCGGAATACCTTGAAATGCACGCCGTCGTAGCGCACCAGGCCATCGCGCGTGCCGATCCAGATGAATCCGGCGTGGTCCTGCACGGCCATGTAGGTGCCGGCGTCGGGCATGCCTTGGCGGCGGCCGTAGTCGCGGAATTGCGGGATCGGCAGCAGCGCACGCGGCGGTGCGGCGAGAACGCCCGCAGGCGCAGGTGCCGCGGCGGTGAGCTGCACGCTGGCCAGCATCCATGCCAGCAGGCACGCGGACAGCCACGTCCCGCATCCTGCCCGGCGCTTGAGCCACGATCCGTTCATAAGTCTCCCCGCGCCGCATGATGCCATCACCCTTGCCGGGGTGGGCGCCGGGCGCGCAGCGTGAAATCACTGTTCACCGCCCGCGCACGCTGGCGTGGCCATAATGCACGCGGTTTCGGCGACTGGATCCGTGATGCGCGTGTCGATACTGCGCGGCCTGCTGTTGCTTGGTTGCGTGCTGGCGCCGCTGGCGCAAGCCGCCGAGTACCGTTTCGACCCGGTGCACAGCGCCGTGGTGTTTTTCGTCGATCACGACGGTTACAGCGACTCGGTGGGACGCCTGAAAATCGCGCGCGGCTGGTTCCGCTTCGACCCGAAGGACTGGGCCGATTCCAGGGTGGTGGCCGATATCGCGCTGGGCTCGGTGGACATGGACGACAAGGATTGGGATCGCGTGGTGGCCGGATCCGATTTCCTCGACGCCAAGGCGCACCCCTACGCGCATTTCGTCAGCACCTCGGTGCAGAAAACCGGGCCGGACATCGGCATCCTATACGGCCAGCTCAGCCTGCGCGGCCGCACCGAGGGCATCGCATTCCCATTCCGCTTCAACAAGCGCGCGTTCACCATTTTCGGCCTGCACACGGTGGCCGGCTTCACCGGCATCGCCACGCTGGATCGCAAACTGTGGGGCATGCGCGCGTTCGACAGCGTCATCGGGGTGCGGGTGAAGGTGCTGCTGGAGATCGAAGGCATCGCTGATTCCAGCGCCGAACGCGACTACCAGCGCGCCGTCGCGGCAGCGCAACCGGCCGCTGCGCGATGAACTGGCGCAGCACCACGCAGCGCTGGGGCGTCATCGCCAAGGCCTTCCACTGGCTGGTGGCGCTGGGCATTTTCGCGCTGGCCGGCATCGGCCTGTACATGGTCGACATGCCGCTGGGCATGGCCCAGCTCAGGCTGTTCCTGCTGCACAAGGCGCTGGGCGTGACCGTGCTGGCGCTGGTCGTGCTGCGCCTGCTGTGGCGCCTCATCGACCGCCACCCGCGCTATCCGGCGGACATGCCGCGCTGGCAGGTGGGCGCGGCGCACGCCAGCCACGCGCTGCTGTACCTGCTGTTGCTGCTGATCCCGATCTCCGGCTGGGTGTACAACTCGGCCTCGGGTTTCCCGCTGCCCTGGTTCGGGCTGCTGCAACTGCCGGCGCTGGCGCCGGTGTCCAAGCCGCTGGCGCGCGTGGCGCTGGACGTGCATGAAACCGCGTTCTGGGTGCTGGCGGCGCTGCTGCTGCTGCACGTCGCGGCGGCGCTGGATCATCATTTTCGCCATCGCGACACGGTGCTGCTGCGCATGCTGCCGTGGCGCACCCGCGCGCGCACCACCGACACCCCCGGAGACACGCCATGAAACCGCTCTTGATCCGCTCTTCCACCCCGGCGCTGGCCGTGCTGCTGGCCGCGCTGCTGGTGCCCGTCGCCCAGGCGCAAACCTGGACGCTGCTACCGGGCAGCACGCTGGGTTTCAGCAGCACCTTCGAGGGCGCGGCGTTCAGCGGCCGCTTCAAGCAGTTCAGCGCGACGATCGCATTCGACCCGGCCAAGCCGCAGGCCTGCACGCTGCAGGCGAGCATCACGCTGGCCAGCGCCGATACCGACAACCCCGACCGCGACAAGATGCTGCCGACGGCGGATTTCTTCGACGTGGCGCGGTTCCCGCAAGCGCATTACCAGGGCGGCGATTGCCAGCCCGACGGCCCCGGACGCTACCGCGCGCAGGGCACGCTGACGCTGCGCGGGGTGAGCAAGCCGGTGCCGCTGCAGTTGCGCTTCAGCGTCAACGGCGCCGATGCGCTGCTGACGCTGGACGCCAGCGTGCCGCGCCTGGCCTTCGCCGTGGGCGGCGGGCAATGGGCCAGCGCCAGCGCGATCGGGCTGGACGTGGCCGTGCACGGCGTGCTGAAGCTGGCGCCGGCGCCGTAGCGGCGTAGCGGCGTTGCTCAAGGCGCGGGCAGACGCCGCAGACATGTGCCGCTGAGGCGATCATGCAACGTGCGCCGCATGCGATCGAACGGCATGGCCGCGTAGTCGATCAGCCACAGCGCGGCGACCGCGAGCACCGCCGTGCGCGGCGGCGCCCAGTAACCAAGCAGCAGCGCCAGCAACGGCAGCGCCGCGCACAGCGCGCGCAGCAGCGCACGCGCCAGCGACACGGCAGCGCCCTGCGCGCCGGCCACGCGCAGGCGCCAGGCGCGCGCGCCGATGGTCTGTCCGCCCAGCGTCCACGACAGCACGAAGTACGCGCACACCACGCCCATCTGCAGCAGTTGGTACAGCAGCGGCACCTGCGCATGACCGGCGTGCAGCGCGATGAGCTGCGCACGCGTGGCCAGTTGCGCCAGCAGCGCCACCACCAGCAGCAGCGCCAGCACGATCAACAGGTCATACAGCAGCGCGGCAAGGCGGCGCGGCATCGTGGCGGGCTGCGGGGCGTGACTCGACATGCCGGAACCGGCTTGCGGCGCGCGCGCGCCGGGGCCAGCATCCTGCCATGGAATACCACGCATCTCGACCACGGAAATCGCGCGGCCGGCCCGCGGCCGCCGCGCTGGCGGCGGCCGATCACGCCAGCATCGAGCGTTTTCTCGAACAACTGTGGGCCGAGGACGGGCTGGCCGACCGCACCCTGGCTGCCTATCGCAACGATCTGGGCGGCTTCGCGCGCTGGCTGGCGCCGCAGCGCATCGCGCTGGACGCAGCCGGACGCGAGGCGATCCTGCGCTACCTCGGCGAGCGCGGTGCCGCCGGCATCAAGGCACGCAGCAACGCACGCCTGATCTCGACGCTGCGCCGCTTCCACGCCGCGCGCCTGAAGGCCAACGGCGGCGAGGATCCCACCGCGCTGCTGGATTCGCCCAAGCTGCCGCGCGGCCTGCCCAAGGCGCTGGGCGAACGCGAAATCGAGGCGTTGCTGGCCGCGCCGGATGTATCCACGCCGCTGGGCCTGCGCGACCGCACCCTGCTCGAGTTGATGTACGCCTGCGGGCTGCGCGTCAGCGAACTGGTGAACCTGCCGCTGGCCGCGCTCAATCTGCGCCAGGGCGTGCTGCGCATCCTTGGCAAGGGCGGGCGCGAGCGCCTGGTGCCGATCGGCGAGGTGGCGCTGGACTGGCTGGAGCGCTATCTGCGCGAGGCGCGCCCGCTGCTGGCCGGCGCGCGCCAGCCCGAGGCGCTGCTGCTCACGCGCCGCGCCAGCGGCATGACCCGGCAGATGGCGTGGACGCTGATCAAGCGCCACGCGCGCAGCGCCGGCATTCCCGCGCAGCGCATCTCGCCGCACGTGCTGCGCCATGCCTTCGCCACGCACCTGCTCAACCACGGCGCCGACCTGCGCGTGGTGCAGATGCTGCTTGGCCACGCCAGCCTGTCGACCACGCAGATCTACACCCTGGTCGCGCGCGAGGGGCTCAAGCGCCTGCATGCGCGGCATCATCCACGCGGGTGACGCGCGCTCGACGCGGAACCGTCGCTGGCTCCCGGCTCGGCGCCGCGTAGCGACCGCGATGACGCAAGGCGCAAAGGCGCGCCCCATTTTTTTGCGGTCAGTCCCGCGCAGGAACGTCATCCCCGAGTGCTTGTGTCGGCGACGGGAGGCGCTTCTTGACAGCGCAGCGGGTCATCCAGAGGATCTTGCGTGGCGTCTGTGTGGATCCCGGCACTGCGCGCCGTCCGGGATGACCGGCGCAGGCTCGACTGTGGAGTACGCGCGCAACGGCCCGTTGCGGACCATGCAGGCGTCGCGTGGACTCACCCGCGCGGCGCGTCCGGTTGCGCGTCCGGCGCGGCGCGGCGGAACGCCTCCAGCGCCATGCATGCAGCGTGGATGCGGCGCACGGTGGGGAACGGCGCCAGGTCCACGCCCCAGCGCTGCGCGCTGAACACCTGCGGCACCAGGCAGCAATCGGCCAGCGTGGGCCGGTCGGCCTCGCAGAAACTGCCGGTGGATGGATGCTCGGCCAGGGTCGTTTCCAGCGCCTCGAACCCGCTGCCGATCCAGTGCTGCATCCAGCGCTGGCGTTCCACTTCGGGCACGGCGAATTCGCGATCGAGGTACTTCAGCACGCGCTGATTGCCCAGCGGGTGCATGTCGCAGGCGATGCCCAGCGCGATGGCGCGCACACGCGCGCGGTCGCGCGCCACCGGCGGCAGCAGCTTGGTCTCGCCGTCGTAGGCTTCGTCCAGATACTCGATGATCGCCAGTGACTGGCGGAACACGCGCTCGCCATCGAGCAGGGTCGGCACCAGGCCCTGTGGATTGAGACGCCGATAGTCGGCGTGGTGTTGTTCGCCCTCGCCGGCCACCAGGTTGACCGTGCGCAACTCGTAGGCCAGACCCTTGAGGTTGAGCGCGATGCGCACGCGAAACGCGGCGCTGGAACGCCAGTAGCTGTACAGGACCAGCGGACTGCTCATGCATCACCTCGGACGGAAACGGCGCCGGCGCCGCACAAGCCGCATTGAATCACGGGCGCGCCGCCGGCGGCAGGGGCATTTGCAGTTGCACCGCAGCAATTGCGAGACTGCGTGCCCTGTGCCCGCCGCGCAGGCGTGAACACCGCGCCGCGGCACGAGGCCATCCATGATCGTTGCGCGGCGGCCGATGCTGGATCTCCGTCCCCGACACAACCACTCGGGGATGACGTTCCTGCGCGGAGATGACGAACCCTTGTTGCCGCGCAACGCCCCACCCGGAGTCCACCCATGAACTTTCTCCGCATGACCGACCTCGACCTGCGCGGCCAGCGCGTGCTGATCCGCGAGGGCGAGCCGGCGGCTGTGCGCGCGCTGCCTTGAATGGCAGCGCGCCGCCGGCGAGCGCGCGGCCAGGACGGCCGCGCCGAGCGCCACACCAGGGATGGTTGCTTGCGCAAACCCACGCGCTGACCCTGCCCCGATCCACCACACCCGGAAATCGCCCATGAACTTCCTCCGCATGACCGACCTCGACCTGCGCGGCCAGCGCGTGCTAATACGAGAAGACTTGAACGTGCCGCTCAAGGACGGTCGCATCACTTCCACGCAGCGCCTCGATGCGGCCCTGCCCACGCTGCGCGCGGCGCGCGATGCCGGCGCGGGCGTGCTGGTGCTCTCGCATCTGGGCCGGCCGAAAGAAGGCGTGTTCGAGGCCGGCGATTCGCTGGCGCCGGTGGCTGCATGGCTTGCGCATGCGTTGGGGCAGCCGGTGCCGCTGCTGCGCGATTACCTGGACGGCGTCGCGGTCGCGCCCGGCGAGGTGGTGCTGCTGGAAAACTGCCGCATGAACATCGGTGAGGCCAAGGACGACCCGGCGCTGGCGGCGCGCTACGCCGCGTTGTGCGACATCTTCGTCATGGACGCCTTCGGCACCGCGCACCGCGCGCAGGCCTCGACGCACGGCGCCATCCTGGCGGCGAAGACCGCCTGCGCCGGTCCCTTGCTGGCCGCGGAACTCGACGCCCTGGGCCGCGCGCTGCTCAATCCGGCCAAGCCACTGCTGGCCATCGTCGCCGGCAGCAAGGTGTCGACCAAGCTGACCCTGCTGGAAAACCTCATCGGCAAGGTCGATCAGCTCATCGTCGGCGGCGGCATCGCGAATACCTTTCTCGCCGCGCAGGGCTTGCCGGTGGGCAAGTCGCTGTGCGAGCCGGACCTGCTCGCGGCCGCGCGCCGCGTGCTGGCCAGCGCGCAGGCGCGCGGCGCGGATGTGCCACTGCCGGTCGATGTCGTGGTGGCGCCGCGCTTCGCCGCCGACGCGCCGGCCACGGTCAAGCCGGTGGCCGCGGTGGGCGCGGATGACATGATCCTCGACATCGGCCCGCAGACGGCGGCGCACTATGCGGCGCTGATCGCGCGCGCCGGCACGGTGGTATGGAACGGCCCGGTCGGCGTATTCGAGTTCGAGGCCTTCGGCAAGGGCACCGAAACGCTGGCGCGGGCGATCGCCACGTCGCCGGCGTTTTCCATCGCCGGCGGCGGCGATACCCTGGCCGCGGTGGACAAGTACGACATCGCCGATCGCGTCGGCTACATCTCCACCGGCGGCGGCGCGTTTCTGGAGTTCCTCGAAGGCAAGGAGCTGCCCGCGGTGGCCGCGCTGCGCCAGCGCGCGCGGGGCTGAACGATGCGCCCCGGCCTGTGGCTGTTCGATCTGGACGGCACACTGATCGATTCCGCGCCCGGCATCCACGCCAGTATCAACCACGCGCTGACCGCGCTGGGCCTGGCGCCGCTGCCCGTTGCGCAACTGCCGCAGTGGATCGGCCCGCCGCTGCGCGAGAGTTTCGCGCGCGTGCTGCCCGATGCCGCCGCGGTGGAGACCGCCATCACGCGTTACCGCGAGCACTACGCCGCGCAAGGCTGGGCCGCGCATCGCGTGTATCCGGGCATTCCCGAGTTGCTGCGCCAGCTGGGCGACGGCGGCGCGCAATTGGCGATCGTCACCAGCAAGGTCGAGCGCTACGCGCGGCAGATCGTGCAGGCGGCGCCGTGGGGGCACGCTTTCGCCGCGGTGTATGGCGTCGGCGCGGCCAGCGCGCACTCCGAGAAAACCGCGCAGGTCGCGCAGGCTCTGCGCGATTTCGCAGTGTCGGCAGCGAATGCGGCGATGCTGGGCGATCGTCATTACGACATCGCCGGCGCGCGCGCCAACGGCGTGCAGGCGCTGGGCGCGCTGTGGGGCTACGGCACGCGCACGGAACTGCTGGACGCCGGCGCCGACGCGGTGTTCGCCACGCCCGCCGCGCTGGCACAATGGGCCACTTCGGGCGCGACGCGCGCCAGCGCACAGGATCTTCACCCATGACGACATGGCTCGTGACCGGCGGCGCCGGCTTCATCGGCGGCAACTTCGTGCTACAGGCGCTGCGCCAGCCCGGCACGCGCATCGTCAACCTGGACAAGCTCACCTATGCCGGCAACACGGACACGCTGGCCACGCTGCGCGGCAACCCGCGGCACGTGTTCGTGCACGGTGATATCGGCGACGGCGCGCTGGTGGCGCGGCTGTTGTGCGAGCACGCGGTGGATGCGGTGCTCAACTTCGCCGCCGAATCACACGTCGATCGCTCCATCGACGGCCCGGCCGAATTCGTGCACACCAACGTCGTCGGCACCCTCGCCCTGCTCGAGGCGGCGCGCGACTACTGGAAAGCGCTACCGCTGGACAGGCAGGACGGTTTCCGCTTCCTGCACGTGTCCACCGACGAGGTGTACGGCTCGCTGGGTCCGCTCGGCGCGTTCTCCGAAACCACGCCGTACGCGCCCAACTCGCCCTACTCGGCGTCCAAGGCCGCCTCGGACCATCTGGTGCGCGCCTTCCACCACACCTACGGGCTGCCGACGCTGACCACCAACTGCTCGAACAACTACGGGCCGTACCAGTTCCCAGAGAAACTCGTCCCGCTGACCATCCAGAAGGCGCTGGCCGGCGAGCCACTGCCGGTGTACGGCGATGGCCGCAACGTGCGCGACTGGCTGTATGTGGGCGACCACTGCGCCGCCATCCGCCGCGTGCTGGAGGCCGGACGCGTGGGCGAGACCTACAACATCGGCGGCAACAGCGAGCGCGAGAACATCCAGGTGGTGCGCGGCATCTGCGCGCTGCTGGACGAGCGTCGTCCGCTGCCCGGGGGCAAACGCCGCGAGGCCCTGATCAGCTTCGTCAAGGATCGTCCCGGCCACGACCGCCGCTACGCCATCGACGCCGGCAAGCTCAAGCGCGAACTGGGCTGGGCGCCGACGCACACGTTCGAGCACGGCCTGGCGCGCACCGTGGACTGGTACCTCGAGCACCAGCCCTGGGTGCGGCGCGTGCTGGACGGGAGCTACCGCATGCAACGGCTGGGCGGAGCCGCGGCATGAACGCCGCCAGCACGCGCAAGGGCATCGTCCTGGCCGGCGGTTCGGGCACGCGCCTGTACCCGATCACCCAGGCGATCAGCAAGCAACTGCTGCCGGTGTACGACAAGCCGATGATCTACTACCCGCTGGGCACGCTGATGCTGGCTGGCATCCGCGAGGTGCTGATCATCAACACCCCGCACGAGCAGGCCATGTTCCAGCGCCTGCTGGGCGACGGCAGCCAGTGGGGCATGCGCATCGAATACGCCGCGCAGCCCGCGCCGGACGGCCTGGCGCAGGCCTACCTGATCGGGCGCGACTTCGTCGCCGGGCAGCCCTCGTGCCTGGTGCTGGGCGACAACCTGTTCTACGGCCACGGGCTCACCGAGCAACTGCAGGCAGCCGGCGCACGCACGCTGGGCGCCACCGTATTCGGCTACTGGGTGCGCGACCCCGAGCGCTACGGCGTGGCCGAGTTCGACGCCGCCGGGCGCGTCGTCGGACTCGAGGAAAAACCCGCGCAGCCGCGCTCCAGCTACGCCGTCACCGGGCTGTATTTCTACGATGGCCGCGCCAGCGATTTCGCCGCCGGGCTGAAGCCCTCGCCGCGCGGCGAACTGGAGATCACCGACCTCAACCGCTGCTACCTGCGCGATGGCACGCTGATGCTGGAAAAACTCGGCCGCGGCTATGCCTGGCTGGACACCGGCACGCACGAGTCGCTGGTGCAGGCGTCCAACTACATCGAGGCCATCGAGAACCGCCAGGGCCTGAAAGTGTGCTGCCCCGAGGAGATCGCCTACCTCAACGGCTGGATCGACCGCGCGCAGCTCGAGCGTCTGGCCAAGCCGCTGGCCAAGACCGGCTACGGCCAGTACCTGCTGGCGCTGGCCGGCGAAGGCACGCGCGCATGAAGCGCATCGACACCGAACTGCCCGGCGTGTGCATCCTCGAACCCGACGTGCACGGCGACACGCGCGGCTATTTTTTCGAAAGCTTCCACGCCGCCAAGTTCGCTGCGCTGGGGCTCGATCTGCGCATCGCGCAGACCAACGTCTCGCGCTCGGCGCGTGGCGTGCTGCGCGGTCTGCACTACCAGTGGCCCGATCCACAGGGCAAACTGGTGAGCGTGCTTGAAGGCACGGTGTGGGACGTGGCCGTGGACATCCGCCGTGGCTCGCCCGGCTTCGGGCGCTGGACCGCGGTGGAGCTGAGCAGCGACAACCATCGTTTGTTCTGGATCCCGCAAGGCTACGCGCACGGCTTCTGCGTGCTCAGCGCGCACGCCACCTTCATGTACCAGTGCACCGCCCTGTACGCCGCCACCGCCGACGCCGGGGTGCGCTGGGACGACGACGACATCGGCATCACCTGGCCGCTGGCCACGCCCATCCTCTCGGCCAAGGACAGCATCGCGCCGCGCCTGCGCGAGATCGACCCCGCGCGCCTGCCCGTCTACGTGCCATGAAGATCCTGCTGCTGGGCGCGGGCGGCCAGGTCGGCTTCGAGCTCATGCGCGCCCTGGGTCCGCTGGGCGCGCTGAGCGCAGCCACGCGCGACGGCACGCTACCCGGTGGCGCACGCTGCCGCGTGGCCGATCTGGGTGGGGATCCGGCCGCGTTGCGCGCGCTGCTGGATGAGGCCGCGCCGGATGTGATCGTCAACGCCGCCGCCTACACCGCCGTCGATCGCGCCGAGGACGAAGCCGCGCTGGCGCAGGCGATCAACGCCGAGGCTGTGGACACGCTGGGGCGCTGGGCGGCCGCGCAAGGCGTGGCGGTGATCCACTACTCCACCGATTACGTGTTCGGCGGCGGCGGCGCGCGCGCATGGCGCGAGGACGATGCGCCGGCACCGCGCGGCGTGTACGCCGCCAGCAAGCTGGCCGGCGAGCAGGCGTTGCGTGCCAGCGGCGCACCGCACCTGATCCTGCGCACCGCCTGGGTGTATGCCGCGCGCGGGCACAATTTCCTGCGCACCATGCTGCGCCTGGCGGGTGAACGCGACACCTTGCGCGTGGTCAACGACCAGTTCGGCACGCCCACGCCGGCGCGGCTGATCGCCAACGCCACGGCTGCGATGCTGGCGCGCATGGCGCCGCGCGGCGGCTTTGCCGGCGATGCGGCCTGGGGCACCTACCACCTCACCGCCAGCGGCCATACCAGTTGGCACGGCTTCGCCGAGGCCCTGCTGCAGGCCGCGCAGCGCGCCGGCCTGATCGCGCGCATGCCCGAGGTGCTGGCCATCGCCACGGCGGATTACCCGACCCGCGCGCAGCGTCCGGCGTGGTCGGTGCTGGATTGCACGCGCGTGCAGGATGTCTTCGCCCTGCGCCTGCCGGACTGGCACACCGCGCTCGATGCGGTGATCGGCGAGCTGGCTGACGGCGGCGCGCAGCGCTAGCACGCGGACGCGGGACGGTCCGCATGAGGCGCTGGCGCGGATGATCGCGTTTGCCTTGAACTGCGCAAGAGCCAGCGTTCAAGCGCAACGCGCGGTCAGGCCAGAGCGCGCCCTCGCGATGGGAAGGAACACGCCATCATCCGCGGGAGGAGATAGACGGGGCCTCTGGCGAGGTTCGGTATGTCAACCGCAAGGCTTCCGGCGATACGCGCACCGCCCCCTGCTGGCAGAATGCGCGGGTCACGCGCCGAGCGAACGAATGGAACGCATCACTGCCCGCCAGTTGTTCGAAAAAGTCAACGAGCGCCTTGCGCTGCGCTGGATCGCTGGCGTGCGCGGCGAAAGCCGCATGCTCGAGCCCAGCGCCGGACGCGAACGCCGGCCCTCGCTTGTGGGGTATCTCAATCTGATCTACCCCAACCGCGTGCAGATCGTCGGCAGCGAGGAACTGGCTTATCTCGACGGCCTCGAGCCGCGCCAGCGCTGGGAAATGCTGCAAAAGCTCTTCGGGCAGCGCCCGGTGGCTGTGATCGTGACCAAGGATCAGGCCGTGCCGGCGGACCTGCGCGAAGCCGCCGAGGACAGCGACACGCCGCTGTGGATCAGCGCGCAGCGCGGCCATGAAATCTACAACTGGCTGCAGTATCACCTCACGCGCGTATTGGCCCGCGCGCAGACCCTGCACGGCGTGCTGATGGAGATCTACTCGATCGGCGTGCTGGTGACCGGCGAGCCGGGCACCGGCAAGAGCGAGCTGGCGCTGGACCTGATCACGCGCGGCCATCGCCTGGTGGCTGACGATGCGCCCGAGTTCAGCCTGATCGCGCCGGATGTGATCGACGGCGCCTGTCCGGAACTGCTGCGCGACCTGCTGGAAGTGCGCGGCCTCGGCGTGCTCAACGTGCGCGAGATGTACGGCCACACCGCGGTGAAGGACTCCAAATACCTGCGCCTGGTGCTGCACCTGCTGCCCTCGGGCGAGCACAGCGGCGACCGCGATGGCATGCAGCGCCTCACCGGCGTGCTCGGTCAGCGCGAGATCCTCGGGGTCAAGATGCCGCAGATCACCATCCCGGTGGCGCCGGGCCGTAACCTCGCCGTTCTGGCCGAAGCCGCGGTGCGCAACCACATGCTGAAGAGCAAAGGCATCGACCCCGCGCAGACCTTCATCGATCGTCAGGCGCACCAGATGCAGAGGCTGCCGCCATGGTGAGCATGATCGACGCCAACGCACCGCGCCTGATGGTGCTCAGCGGTCTGTCCGGCGGCGGCAAGACCGTGGCTTTGCGCACGCTGGAGGATCTCGGCTTTTACTGCGTGGACAACCTGCCCGCGGCGCTGATCCCGGCGCTGGCCGATGCGCTGACCGCCGGCAACGGCGGCCCGCGGCGCATCGCGGTGGGCATCGACGTGCGCGCGCAGGGCGATGACCTCACGCGCATGCCGGGCGTGCTGGCGCAACTGGCGGCGGCGGGCACGCCGGCCGAACTGGTGTTCTTGCACGCGCGCGACGAGGTGCTGATCAAGCGTTATTCGGAAACGCGGCGCCGCCACCCGCTGTCCGCGCAGGGGCTGTCGCTGGCCGGGGCGATCGCGCGCGAGCGCACGTTGCTGAAGCCGCTGAGCGCCATCGCCGAGCGCCAGATCGACACCAGCGAGCTCAACGTGCACCAGTTGCGCCGGCTGATCGCCACCAGCTACGGGCTGCGCGGCGATGGCCTGACGCTGCTGTTCGAGTCATTCGCGTTCCGCCGCGGACTGCCGCCGGACGCCGATTTCGTGTTCGACGCGCGCTGCCTGCCCAATCCGCACTGGGATCCGGCGCTGCGACCTCTGTCCGGGCGTGACGCCGCGGTACGCGCCTATCTGGAGGCACAGCCGCTGGTGCAACAGTTCACGCAGGACCTGCAGCAGATGCTGGAACACTGGCTGCCGCATTTCGTGCAGGAAGACCGCAGCTACGTCACCGTCAGCATCGGTTGCACCGGCGGGCGCCACCGCTCGGTGTATCTGGCCGAGCGCTTGACCGAACATTTCCGCGAGCGCCACACTCAGGTGCTCACCTTCCACCGCGAGCTGGAATGACCATGGCCAGCGGCATCCTGCTCGTCACCCATGCCGGTGTCGCCACCGCGCTGATCGCCGCCGCGCGCCACGTGCTGGTGCAATTGCCGGACACGCTGGACAGCGTCGAGCTGCCCGCCGATGCCGATCCCGAACAATCCCTGCGCGAAGCCACGCGGCACGCCGCCAGCCTCGACCACGGCGCCGGCGTGCTGGTGCTGTCCGACCTGTACGGCGCCACGCCATGCAACATCGCGCAGCGCCTCAGTGAACACCGCGCGCGGCTGCGCTGGGTCGCCGGCCTTAACCTGCCCATGCTGCTGCGCGTGCTCAACTACGCCGGGCGTCCGCTCGACGAGCTGACCGAAATCGCCGTCAGCGGCGGCCACACCGGCATCCGCATCGACCACCCACCCTGCTGAGAGGCTGATTCGGGCCCTGCGCGTATCGGTGTCGCCGCGGCGCTGGCATCACGGCGTGTGCCATCGCACACTTGTACATTCCCATGGAGTTGTCATGACCACTGCTTCCTTCACCCGCGAACAACTGCTGGCCTGTGGCCACGGCGAGATGTTCGGCCCCGGCAACGCGCGCCTGCCGCTGCCCAACATGCTGATGATGGATCGCATCACGAGCATCTCCGACACGGGTGGCGCCAACGGTCGTGGCTACATCGAGGCCGAGTTCGACATCCATCCGGATCTGTGGTTTTTCGGCTGCCACTTCGAAGGCGACCCGGTGATGCCCGGTTGTCTCGGATTGGACGCGCTGTGGCAACTGGTGGGCTTCTTCCTCGCCTGGCAGGGCCTGCCCGGGCGCGGGCGCGCGCTCGGTGTCGGCGAGGTGAAATTTTCCGGTCAGGTGCTGCCCACGGCGCGCCTGGTGACCTACCAGATCGACATGCGCCGGGTGATGCGCCACAAGCTGGCCATGGCCATCGGCAATGGCCGCATGCTGGTCGATGGCCGCCCGATCTACGCGGCCAGCGATCTGCGCGTCGGCCTGTTCACCGACACCACGGGGTTTTGAGCATGGCCGGCAAGCGCATCGTCATCACCGGCATGGGCATCGTCTCGTGCCTCGGTAACGACCCGGATACGGTCAGCAGCGCGCTGCGCGAGGGCCGCAGCGGCATTCGCCACGTGCCCGAATACGTCGATATGGGCATGCGCAGCCATGTCGCCGGGGTGCCGCAGATCGATCTCGACGCGGCCATCGACCGCAAGCTCAAGCGCTTCATGGGCGACGCCGCGGCATATGCCTGCGTGGCCATGCAGGGCGCCATCGCCGATGCCGGCCTGACACCCGAGCTGGTGCGCAGCGTGCGCAGCGGGCTGATCGCCGGCTCCGGTGGCGGCTCGCCGGCCAGCCAGATCGAAACCGCCGACCTGCTGCGCACGCGCGGCGTGCGCCGCGTCGGCCCGTACATGGTGCCGCGCTCGATGTGCTCCACCGTGTCGGCGGGCCTGGCCACCGCCTTCGGCATCCGCGGCATGAGTTATTCGATCTCGGCGGCTTGCGCCACCTCGGCGCACTGCATCGGCGCCGCCGCGCAGCAGATCCACAGCGGCGCGCTGGACGTGGTGTTCGCCGGCGGCGGCGAGGAAGTGCACTGGGGCATGAGTGCGCAGTTCGACGCCATGGGCGCGCTGTCCACGCACTTCAACGACACCCCGGCGCGCGCTTCGCGCCCGTATGACGCCACGCGCGACGGCTTCGTCATCGCCGGCGGCGGCGGCATGCTGGTGCTCGAAGACCTCGACCACGCGCGCCGCCGCGGCGCGCGCATCCATGCCGAGCTGGTCGGCTACGGCATCAGCTCCGACGGCGCCGACATGGTCGCGCCCAGCGGCGAGGGCGCGGTGCGCTGCATGCGCATGGCGCTGGATGCGGCCGGCAGCGACATCGATTACATCAACACCCACGGCACCTCGACGCCGCTGGGCGACATCACCGAGCTGGAGGCGCTGCGCGAAGTGTTCGGCGCATCCTGTCCGCCTCTGTCATCGACCAAGGCGCTCAGCGGCCATTCGCTGGGCGCGGCCAGCGTGCACGAGGCGATCTACTGCCTGCTGATGCTGCGCGATGATTTCATCGCCGGCTCCGCCCATATCGATACGCTCGACGAACGCGCCAGCGATTTCCCCATCGTGCGCGCCTCGCGCGCGGCCACGCTGCATACCGTGCTGTCCAACAGCTTCGGCTTCGGCGGCACCAACGGCTGTCTGGTGCTGCGGCGCTTTCGCGGCTGAGCCGGGAGCCGAGCAGGCGGCAACGCTTGCAACATCGTGCAGGCCTGCCGCGCGTCACGGCGACCGGGTCCGCGGACATCGTCATGCCCCGTGCCGGCGGGCATCCAGCGCGGCACACGCCGACACCACGAGCGCCACGGGTCGCACTGCGCGTACCCCGGGGATCACGACCCTGATCGGTGCCGGTCGTCATGGCACGGCTCAGCGACTCCCCACCACCCGCCTCACCGGCTAGCATCGGCGCATCACCACGCCGGAGCCCGCCGATGCGCACGCCACGATCCGCACCGCACGCGCAACACGCGCGCTGGTGGTATCTGCTGCTGTTGCTGCCGGTCATCGCCACGCTGTGGCTGCCGTGGTTCAACCGCAGCACGCCGGCGCTGGCCGGCATCCCGTTCTTCTACTGGTATCTGCTCGCCTGGGTGCCGCTGAGCGCGCTGTGCTCGGCGTGGGTCTATCTGCGCACGCGGCATTTGCACTGACCGGAACGAGGGCATTGCCATGCGTTGGAGCGCGCTGGGGGTTTTCCTGGTCCTGTTCGTGCTGGTCACGGCACTGGGGTTTTTCGCGTCGCGCTGGCGTCGCGCCGACCTGAGCCAACTGCACGAATGGGGCCTGGGCGGGCACCGCTTCGGCACGGTCATCACCTGGTTCCTGCTCGGCGGCGATCTGTACACGGCCTACACCTTCATCGCCGTGCCGGCGCTGGTGTTCGGCGCCGGCGCAATGGGTTTTTTCGCGCTGCCGTACACGGTGATCGCCTACCCGCTGGTGTTCATGGTGCTGCCGCGGCTGTGGCGCGTGGCGCACAAGCACAACTTCATCACCGGCGCCGATTTCGTGCGCGGCCGCTACGGCAGCCCAACGCTGGCGCTGCTGGTGGCGCTGACCGGCATCCTCGCCACCATGCCTTACATCGCGCTGCAACTGGTCGGCATGGAGGTGGTGATCGCGGCGCTGGGTTTCCCCATGGGCGGGCTGCTCGGCGATCTGCCGCTGATCGTGGCGTTCGTGGTACTGGCCGCGTACACCTACACCAGCGGCCTGCGCGCGCCGGCGATGATCGCGCTGGTCAAGGACGCTCTGGTCTATCTCACCGTGATCACCCTGGTGATCGTGGTGCCGTGGCGGCTGGGCGGCTTCGCGCCGATCTTCGCCGCGGTGCCGCCCGCCAAGCTGCTGCTGGCGACGCCGCCCGCGCACAGCCTGGGCAGCTACAGCGCCTTCGCCAGCCTGGCGCTGGGCTCGGCGCTGGCGCTGTTCTGCTATCCGCACGTGATGACCGGCGTGCTGGCCTCACGCAACCCGCGCACGCTGACGCGCAACATGGCGCTGCTGCCGGCCTTCAGCCTGGCGCTGGGATTGCTGGCCCTGCTCGGTTACATGGCGTTGGCCAGCGGCGTCGACACGCTGCCCGAGTTCGCACCGTATTTCGCGCGCTTCAAGGCCAGCTTCGCCGTGCCGGCGCTGATCCTGCACAGCCTTCCGGGCTGGTTCGCGGGCGTCGCGCTGGCCGCCATCGCCATCGGCGCACTGGTGCCGGCGGCGATCATGTCGATCGCCGCGGCCAACCTGTGGACGCGCAACATCTACCGCGAATACCTCAACCCCGCATGCAGCGCGGCGCAGGAGTCGGGGCAGGCCAAGGCGGCCTCGCTGGTGGTCAAGTTCGGCGCGCTGCTGTTCGTGCTGCTGCTGCCATCGAGTTACGCGATCAACTTCCAGCTGCTGGGCGGGGTGTGGATCATCCAGATCCTGCCGGCGCTGCTGTTTGGTCTGTACACGCGCTGGCTGCATCGCGGCGCGCTGATCGCCGGCTGGGCCACGGGCATGCTCGTCGGCACGCTGATGGCGCTGGACCTGCACTTCGCCAGCGCGGTGTTTCCGCTGCGCGCGTTCGGCTGGACCGTGCCAGGTTACGCCGCGCTGTACGCGCTGCTGGCGAACATCGCCGTGGCGCTGCTGGCCACGCCGCTGCTGCGCGCGCTGCGCGTGGCCGACGGCACGGACCACACGCGTCGCGAGGATTACCTTCCCGCCAGCGAATGAGCACGCGCCGGGCTGGACCGCGTGCGCGCCAGACCGCATGCTAGGAGTCTCTCTCCGCACAGCAGCAACACGATGCTCGAACGTGAAATCGTCATCAGCAACCGGCTCGGCCTGCATGCGCGTGCCGCCGCCAAGCTGGTGCAGGCCGTGCAGGGCTTCCAGTCCAAAGTGTGGCTGCGCGCCAAGGGCCACGAGGTCGATGCGCGCAGCATCATGGGCGTGATGATGCTGGCCGCCGGCACCGGCACGCCGCTGGGCGTACGCGCCGATGGCGCGGACGAGGTTGCGGCGCTGGCCGCGGTGATCGATCTGGTCGAACGCAAGTTCGACGAAGGCGCCTGAGCCGATGTCGCACACGTCCGTCCGCCAGGTGCTCGAAGGCCAGCGCGCGGCGCCGGGCATGGCGCTGGGGCGTGTACGCCTGCTGCAACCGCGGCGCCATGTCATCGACGACAGCCTGCTGCGCGCGGAGGACGTCAACGCCGAACTGGAACGCCTCGACCTGGCGCTGGCGCGCGCGCGCGGCGAACTCGCGGATCTGCGCCAGCGCCTGCACGGTGCGCTGGCGCGCGAGGCGCAGCCGTTCCTCGACACCCATGCGCTGATCCTCGACGACCCCGAATTGCGCGCCGGCCTGGACGACATGATCCGCACGGGCCGCTTCCGCGCCGCCGCCGCGCTGCAGGCACAGCGCGACCGCCTGGTGCAGGTGTTCCGCAGCATGGACGATCCCTACCTGCGCACGCGCGAGGATGACCTGCAGCATGTGATCGCACGCGTGCTCGATGCGCTGGAGCACGACGGCAGCAGCGAGGAGCATCGTCTGGCCGCGCGCCTCGGCGAGATCCTGGTGGCCGAGAATCCCTCGCCCGCCGAGGTCGCGGGCATGGCCGAGCTGGGCCTGCGCGGCATCATCGCCAGCGGCGGCAGCGCCTACTCGCACGCCGCGATCCTGGCGCGCAGCCTGCACCTGCCGATGCTGTGCTCGGTGCCCGGCGCCGACAGCAGCCTCGGCGATGGCGATCTGGTGCTGCTCGACGGCGAGCGTGGCATCGCCATCGCCCACCCCACCGCACAAGACCTCGGCAGCCTGCGCCAGTGGCAGCGCGAGCAGGCCGCGCGCGGACGCCTGCCGCCACTGCCGGCGATCCCGGCGCGGAGCCGTGACGGCGTCGCGGTCGCGCTGTACGCCAACGCGGAACTGCCCGGCGAGGTCGCCGAGGCGCGCGCGCTGGGCGCCATGGGCGTGGGCCTGTACCGCACCGAATTGCTCTACCTGCGCAAGCACACCCTGCCCGACGAAGACGAACAATTCGCCGCGCTGCGCGAGCTGCTGCAGGCGCTGGATGGTGCGCCGGCGACTTTGCGCACGCTCGACCTGGGCGCCGACAAGGCCATCGGCACCGGCCTCGACATGCCAGCCGAGGCCAACCCGGCGCTGGGCGTGCGCGGCGTGCGCCACGCGCTGCGCCATCCGGAAATCCTGCGCACGCAATTGCGCGCCATGCTGCGCGCGGCGGCGCTGGGACCGCTGCGCATCCTGCTGCCCATGGTCACCCTCGCCGAAGAGGTCGCCGCGGTGCGCGCGCACGCACTGGATTGCCTCGCCGAACTCAAGGCCGTGGGCGCGCAGGTGCCCGACGTACTGCCGGCGCTGGGCGCCATGATCGAGGTGCCGGCGGCCGCGCTGGGCGTGCGCGCGCTGTTGGCCGAAGCCGATTTCCTCGCCATCGGCACCAATGACCTGGCGCAATACGTACTCGCGACCGATCGCAATCTCGGCGCGCTGTCCGCGCTCTATGATCCGCGCCACCCGGCGTTGCTGCGCCTGATCGCCGGTGTCGCCATCGCCGCGCGGCGCGCCAACAAGCCGCTCAGTGTGTGCGGCGAGATCGCCGGCGATCCGGTGGCGGTGCCGCTCCTGCTGGCGCTGGGCATCCGCGAGCTGTCGATGGCCCCGGCGCGTCTGGCGCCGGCGCGCGCCGCGATCGAGGCCACGCAGTGCGCGCGTCTGCGCGCGCTGGTGCCGCGTCTGCTGCGCGCCAGCTCGCGCAGCGAACTGGAAGCGCTGTTGTGCACGCTCGGCAGCGATTAGCGATCATCGTGGGCGCATCCGCGCCGGTTCGCACGCGCGAGCGGATCACTTCACCCCGTGCATCAGCCGGTTGATCAGCGGCGCGATCAGCAGCAACAGCACGGCGGCGCCGAGCAACAGCCAGAAACTGAAGGTGAAGCCGTCCAAGGCCGAGGCCACGGTCATGCCACCCGCGCCGCTGACATGCCCGGCGAAGATGCCCGAGAGGTTGTTGCCGATGGCCGTGGACAGAAACCAGCCGCCCATGGCCAGACCGACGTACTTCAGCGGCGCCAGCTTGGTGACCATCGACAGGCCGATCGGCGACAGGCACAGCTCGCCCACGGTCTGCAGCACGTACACCAGCACCAGCGGCCAGAACGGAATCTGCCCGTTGCTGCCGACCAACGTGCTGAGCGCAACCATCAGCAGCAGAAACGCCAGCGCGTTGAACAGCAGGCCGAGGCCGAATTTGCGCGGGATGGACGGCTCGGCGTGGTGCCGCGCCAGCCAGCCCCAGGCCAGCGCCACCAGAGGCGCCAGGATCACGATGGCGGCAGGATTCACCGACTGGAACCAGCCGGTGGGAAACACCCAGGCGCCGATCAGCTCGCGGTCGACCAGGTTCTGCGCGAGGAAATTGAACGAGCTGCCGGCCTGCTCGAAGAACATCCAGAACAACACGTTGAAGGCGAACAGCAGCAGCATGGCGACGACCTTGTCGCGCGCCACGCCACCTTCGCGCAGCGCCTCGAGCAGCAGCATCAGCGCCAGCGCAGCGAACAGCGCACCGAGTATCCATGCCAGCGCACCGGCGCCGACCCTGGCCATCAGCAGATAGACGATCGGCACCGCGACGACGCAGCCCAGCACCACCCAGGCGAGCATGGCGCCAGCGCGGCGCGCGGGCGGCGGCGTGCCGATGCCCTGCAGCCGGCGCCTGCCGAACCAGAACCACAGCGTGCTGATGACCATGCCCACGCCGGTGGCGACGAACACGGCCTTGTAGTTCTGCTCCATGGGCGTGCCGCTGATGACGCTGGCCAGCCAGCCGGTGAGCAGTGGCGACACCAGCGCGCCCAGGTTGATGCCCATGTAGAAGATGGTGAAGCCGCGGTCGCGGCGCGCGTCGCCCGGCGCATACAGCTTGCCGACCAGGGTGGAGATGTTGGGCTTGAACAGGCCGTTGCCGACGATAATCGTGGCCAGCCCCAGCAGGAACACGTCCTGTCGCGGCATCACGATCATGAAATAGCCGATGGCCGAGACCACGGCACCGAGCAGGATCGAGCGCTGGTAACCGATCACGCGGTCGGCCACATAACCGCCGAAGATCGCGGTGGCGTACACCAGCGCCAGGAACGCGCCATAGGTGCGACTGGCCCAGCCCTGCCCGCTGGCCTGGCCGTCGAAGAACTGCGCCACGACATACAGAGTCAGCGCCCAGCGCATGCCGTAGAAGGCGAAGCGCTCCCAGAACTCGGTCATGAACAGCATCCACAGCGGTCGCGGATGCCCGAGCAGGTCGTCGAACCGCGGCGGCGCCGCGGCGGTATCGGTGGTGTCCATGATGTCCCCGTGAGCTCACGGCGATAGGCGCCGTGATGCATGCCGGGCCAGCATCGTGGCTGGATGCACGCCGGTCAAAGCCCGGAAGTCATGCTCCCGCGCATCCGCCCCCAGTGCCCCGCCCGCCGCCAGCCGTGCTCAGCGCCTGTGAAAAATTCCGCGTCGTGCGGAATTTTTCATCGGCGCGCCCGGCACAGGTCCGTACGCGCCTCCGCGAAGCAGCCACTCGCGTGACCGCTTCGCGTCCGGCCATCCATGGCCGGGCTGAGAGGCCGAAAATTCACAGCCTCTCAGCGCACGCCGTGCATCAGCTTGACGATCCACGGCGCGGCGATCAGATAGACCAGCGCGATCGCGACGCCACCGTACAGCAGCCACTCGAACACGCCCGCGTAGGCCTCGATGCCACCGCTGGTGGTCAGCGCCGCGATCCGGCCGGACAGGTCGTACGAGACACTGACGCCGAAAAACCAGCCGCCCATGGCCAGCGCGGCCTCGTCGTGCGCGGCGAGCTTGCCGATCACGCCGTAACCGATCGGCGACAGCGCCAGTTCACCGATGGTCGAGCCCAGGTAGCACGCCAGCAGCGTCCACGCGGCCACCTTGCCATCGGGCAACTGCAGATGCTGGATCGCGTACACCAGCACGCCGTAACCCAGCGCCACCAGCAGCAGGCCGATGCCGAACTTGCGTGGTGTCGAGGGATTGATCCCGCGCCGGTCCAGCCACGGCCACAACATCGCCATGAACGGAGCGAAGATCAGGATGTACAGCGGGTTCACCGACTGGAAGAGCAGGTAGCTCCACGACAGGCCCAGCAGGTGCCCCTGCCACAGCGGTGCGACGTGGTCGCGGGCGAAGAAGTTGAGCGCGCTGGCGCTGAGCAGGCTCAGCGCCCAGAACAGCACCATGGCAATGAACAGCAGCAGCAGCGCGATGTAGCGCTGGCCTTGCACGCGGTCGCCACGGCGCACGCTGCTGACGATGAAATACAGCACCAGCAGGCCGATCAGCGTGTACACCAAATCGTTCATCGCCTCGGGATGCGCCAGCAGCCACGCGCAGGGCAGGACCAGCACCAGCGCCGCCAGGGTCACCAGCGGTGTCGATCCGGTGCGCCTGAAGCGCACCGTGTCGTTCGCCCCCGGCATGCGCCGGTGCTTCCACTCGAACACTGCGGCAGCCCACAGCGCCCCCACCGCCGCAGCCAGGAATCCCCAGCGGAAGCCATACGTCGCGCCGATCCAGGTCGCGCACACGAAGGGCGCGACGAAGGCGCCGAAATTGATCGCCAGATAGAACAGTGTGTAGCCGGCGTCGCGCTTGGGATCGGTCTTGGCGTAGTTGCGCCCGACCAGCACCGTCAGCGGAATGCCAAGGCCGATCGCCAGCACGAAAAACGCCAGCGACAGGGTGAAGATTTCGCGGTTGGGCACCGTCATGCCCAGCAGCCCCGGGATCATCAGCCACAGCGACAGGCGCAGCGCCTGCACCTCGCCCAGCACGTTGTCGGCCACCCAGCCGCCCAGGATCGCGGTCGCGTAGGCGAGCGCGCCAAAGCCGGCGAACAGGAAGTTGGCTTGCGCCAGCGCCTGGTCGTGCGGGAGATTGGCGAAGAAAGTGTCGGCGGCGTAGGGCGCTAGGAAGGCGCGGAAGCCGTAGAACGCGAAGTTGGTGCCGACGGTGACCGCCAGCAGCATCCACAGCAGGCTGGGGTGACCCAGGAATCGGCCGGAATCCGGCAGTGGATACGAATCCCGCGAATCGTCGCTGGTATGCATGGTCAGCCCTGGTGACGGCTGATCCGAGCCAGCCAGCGCGCGACCTTACCGACGTGTGCCGCGCCACGGCAAGGCGCGACGCAATAGATCAACCGGCGCGCAGCACCGTGCGCACTTCCAGCAGCTCGGGGAAAAACGTCAGCTCCAGCGCCTGCTTGAGAAAACCCACACCGCTTGAGCCGCCGGTGCCGCGGCGGTAGCCGATGATGCGCTCGACGGTTTTCATGTGGCGGAAGCGCCATAGCTGGAAGCTCTCTTCCACGTCCACCAGTTGCTCGCACAGCGCATACGCCGCCCAGTGCGTGCGCGTGTCCGCGTAAATGCGCTGCAGCACCGGCAGCAATGCGGGCTGGCGATGGTAGGGCTGCGACCAGTCGCGTTCGACGCACGCAGCCGGCACCGCATGGCCCGCGCGCGCGAGATGCCGCAAAAACTCGTCGTACAGGCCGGGCGCATCGAGGATGAGCTGCAGCGTGCGCTGGCCTTGTGGATCATGCGCGAACACCGGCAGCATCTCGGCGTTCTTGTTGCCCAGCAAAAACTCGATACTGCGGTACTGCAGCGACTGGAAGCCCGAGGCCGGCCCCAGTACGTCGCGGAATTCCAGATACTCGCTGGGCGTGAGCGTCTCCAGCACCGCCCACTGCTCGAACAACTGGCGCTGCACCTGCTTGACCCGCGCCAGGATTTTCGCGCAGGGATCAAGCTGATCCAGCTGCAGGTGCATGATCGCCGCGCGCAGCTCGTGGATGATCAGCTTCATCCACAGCTCCGAGACCTGGTGCTGCACGATGAACAGCATCTCGTCGTGGTGCTCGGGCCGCGACAGCGGATGCTGTGCGCCCAGCAGGCGCGGCAGATCGAGATAACCGGCATAGGTCAGACGCCCGGCCAGATCGCGTTCGATGCCGGCTTCCAGCGCGCGTCGATTGTCTTCGCTCATCGCCTGCTCGCGTCATGAAAACATGCGCATGGTAGCGCCCGCGCGCAGCATTTCGCGGCGCGCCGTGCTGCGCCATGCCTTGCCGGCATGGTCCGCGGCCTGTTATTTATATGGGCTGCATCGACGCGCAGGCGCGCACTGGATCGCACCCGCGCCCTTCGGCCCAGCCGCGTCCAAGTTCGGGAGATTCCCCCGTGTCCACCTGTGCAAGTTTTGAGATCGAGCATCTGCAATTCCTCGATGCCGAAGGCAAGTTGTGCGCCAGCGTCAACGCGCCACCCCTGGCCAAGGACCACAAGCAACTGCTCGATCTGTACCGGCAGATGCTGTTCGTGCGCGTGTTCGATGCCAAGGCCGTGGCGCTGCAGCGCACCGGCAAGCTCGGCACCTATGCCTCGAGCCTGGGACACGAGGCGGTGCATGTGGGCATCGGTTCCGCGATGCGCCCCGAGGACTGCTTCGCGCCCAGCTACCGCGAGTACGGCGCGCAATTCTGCCGCGGCGTGCAGCCGCGCGAGGTACTGATGTACTGGGGCGGCGACGAGCGCGGCAACGACTACTCGGGCCCGCGCCACGATTTCGCCTGGTGCGTGCCGATCGCAACCCAATGCCTGCATGCGGCCGGCGCGGCGCTGTCCTACAAATTGCGCAAGCAGCCGCGGGTGGCGGTGTGCTGCGTCGGCGACGGCGGCTCGTCCAAGGCCGATTTCTACGGCGCCATCAACGTCACCGGCGCGATGACCCTGCCGCTGGTCGCGGTGATCATCAACAACCAGTGGGCGATCTCGGTGCCGCGCAAGGCGCAGACCGGCGCCAAGACACTGGCGCAGAAGGGCATCGCCGCGGGCCTGGAAACCGTGCAGGTGGACGGCAACGACCTGCTCGCCGTGCGCAGCGCCATGGACACCGCCATCGCGCGCGCGCGCGGCGGCGGCGGCGGCACCGTGATCGAGGCGGTCACCTATCGCCTGGCCGACCACACCACCGCCGACGACGCGCGCCGCTACCGCGACGACGCCGAGGTGAAGGCCGCGTGGGCGCGCGAACCGATGAAGCGCCTGCGCGCCTACCTGACCGCCGCCAAGGTCTGGGATGACGCCCGCGAGGAGGCCTGGAAAACCGAGTGCGCCGCGCGCGTCGACGTCGAGGTCAACGCCTACCTCGAAAGCAAACCGCAGCCGGTGACGGCGATGTTCGATTACACCTACGCCGAACTCCCGGTGGACCTCGCGCAGCAACGCGCGCAGGTGCTTGCCGCCGAGCACGACGGCCACTGAGCGCGGAGCCGACCATGGCACAGATCACCCTCATCGAAGCAGTGACCCAGGCGCTGGCCTGGGAAATGGCCCACGACCCATCCGTGGTCGTGCTGGGCGAGGACGTGGGCGTCAACGGCGGCGTGTTCCGCGCCACCCAGGGCCTGCAGCAGAAATTCGGCCCCGAGCGCGTGATCGACACGCCGCTGGACGAGACCACCATCGCCGGGCTCACCGTCGGCATGGCCACGCAGGGCATGAAGCCCGTCGCCGAGGCGCAGTTCGAGGGCTTCATCTATCCGATGATGGAGCACATCGCCTGCCACGCCGCGCGCATGCGCAACCGCACCCGCGGGCGCCTGCACGTGCCGGCGGTGTGGCGCGCGCCCTGGGGCGGCGGCATCCGCGCACCGGAGCACCACTCCGAGGCCAACGAGCACCTGTTCACCAACATCCCCGGCCTGCGTGTGGTGATGCCGTCCTCGCCGGCGCGCGCCTACGGCCTGCTGCTGGCGGCGATCCGCGATCCCGACCCGGTGATGTTCTTCGAGCCCAAACGCATCTACCGCCAGTACAAGGAAGAAGTGCCCGACGACGGCGAGGCGTTGCCGCTGGACGTGTGCTTCGTGCTGCGCGACGGCCAGGACGTGACCCTGGTGACCTGGGGCGCGCAGGTCAAGGAATCGCTGGAAGCCGCCGACGCATTGGCGCAGGAAGGCATCAGCGCCGAGGTGATCGACCTGGCCACGGTGAAGCCGCTGGATTTCGACACCATCGCCGAGTCGGTGGCCAAGACGCACCGCTGCGTGATCGTGCACGAGGCGCCGCGCACCGCGGGCTTCGGCGCCGAGGTCGCCGCGCGCCTGGCCGAGCATTCGATGTACGACCTGCACGCGCCGGTCGAGCGCGTGACCGGCTACGACACCCACATCCCGCTGTTCCGCCTGGAGATGAAATACCTGCCCAGCGTGCAGCGCATCGTCGAGGCCGCCAGGCGCACACTGGCGGTGTGAACACCGCTTGCCATCCGCACCACTTGCCGCATCCATCGCTTTCAATCCAGGACCACGCACCATGGCCGACATCAAGACATTCCACCTGCCCGACCTCGGTGAAGGCCTGCCCGACGCCACCATCGTCGAATGGCTGGTGAAGGAGGGCTCCACGGTAGGCCTGGACGATCCGCTGGTGTCGATGGAAACCGCCAAGGCCGTGGTCGAGGTGCCCTCGCCCTACTCCGGCAAGCTGGTGAAGATGCACGGCGGCAACGGCGACGTGATCATCACCGGCGCGGCGCTGGCCGAGTTCGAGATCGACCCCAAGCTGCCGCAGCGCGCTGAGGCGCAGTCCACCGGCCACCACCATGCGCCACCTGCGACTGCCGGCGCGGGCAGCAAGACCGGGCACAACGGCGACACCGTCGTGGCTTCGGATGAAGGCGGCGAGATCAGCAGCGGCGGCGCAAAACCCGCCGCCGGCGATGCCGGCACCGTGGTCGGCGCCATGCAGAGCTCCGACGCCGTGCACGCCGAACAGGCCGTCAGCGTCGGCGGCGTCAAGGCCGTGCCCGCGGTGCGCGCGCTGGCGAAAAAACTCGGCGTCGATCTGACCCGCGTCGCGCCCAGCGGCGCCGGCGGCGTGGTCACCATGAACGATGTCAAGTTGGCCGCGGCCAGCGGCAGCGCGCGCGCCGGCGCGGCAGCGGTACGCGCTGTCGCCACCCCCGGTCCTGCCGCGGCCACGGTTGCAGCACCCGCAGCAGCCACGCGCACCACGCTGTCCGCCGCCGGCAAGCCGATGCGCACCAGTCCCCCGACCGCGCACGCCGGCGTGCTGGGCCAGCCCGAGCAACTCAAGGGCATGCGCCGCACCATGGCGCGGGTGATGGCCGAGGCGCACGCACAGATCGTCGCCACCAGCATCGTCGATGATGCCGACCTGCACGCATGGGAGCCGGGTAACGACATCACCGTGCGCCTGCTGCGCGCGCTGGTCGCCGCATGCAAGACCGTGCCCGCGCTCAACGCCTGGTTCGATGGCGCCAACCTGACCCGCACCCTGCATCCGCACGTCGACATCGGCCTCGCCGTGGACACCGACGACGGTCTGTTCGTGCCGGCGCTGCGCAACGCCGACCGGCTCGACGCCGCCGGCCTGCGCGCCGCGGTCAACCGCGCCCGCGCCGAGGTGATGGACCGCTCCATCGCGGCCTCCGAACTGAGCGGCTACACCATCATGCTGTCCAACTTCGGCATGTTCGCCGGCCGCTACGCCACGCCCGTGGTGGTGCCGCCGTGCGTGGCCATCCTCGGCGCCGGCAAGCTGCACCACGTCACCGTGCCGGTGCTGGGCGGCTTCGAGGCGCACCGCGTCATGCCGCTGTCGCTGACCTTCGACCATCGCGCCGCCACCGGCGGCGAGGCCGCGCGCTTCCTCAGGGCGGTCATCGACGACCTCGCGCTGCCGCGCTGATCGGCGCGCGGTGACGCGTGCACCGCGTGATCACGACTCGGGCGGCGGGTCGGATTTGCGGCAGGCCGCGACGCGTTGCCCGGCCTGTGCCTGCAGCGCCGCGTCGCGCTGCACACGCGCGACCTCGGCCAGCGTCTGCCAACCACGCGCACACAGGGCGCCAAAGCGCGGGCCGCGCCGCAAGGCCTGCCGCGCCAACTGCTGCGCCAGAGTCCAGTCACCCTGCGCCAGCGCCATTTCGGCGCGCGCCTGCAGCAGGTCGGGCGCGTGCGGCTCGAACCGCAACGCGCGATCCAGCAGCCGCGCCGCAGCCGTGTAGTCACCCTGCGCCGCGGCTGCGTCCGCCTGCGTCACCAGCGCAGCGACCCCGGGCGAACGCAACGGATGCACCTGCAACACCGAGTTGTCGTGCGCGCCGGCCCGGCGCACCGCCGCCAGCAGCGCGGCAGGGTCGGACACGGATGCAGTGCGCGGCGGCGCAGTCGGTGTTGCGCACGCCGCCAGCAGCAGCGTGACGCCCGCGACCGCGATCAGCCGCTGCTGGCGGGCGCCGGACCTTGCAGCCAGTGCTTGAATTGGTCGAACAGGCATGAGTCTTCCTCGGTGGGTGTGTAGCCTGCGATGAACGGCAGTTGGCGCGCGCCGCTGCACACGGCGGAAGTGCGGTGGCCGGTCGCGGGATTGATCCAGACCATGTCCAGACCGGGCATCGGCGCGGCCGGCAGCGGCCGCGTGGGCAGACGCTGGAACAGGCGCATCCACACCGGCAGCGCGCCGGTGGCGCCCCACAACGGGGTCGGCTCGTTGTCATCACGGCCAACCCAGACCACGGCCAGGTCGCTGCCGGTGTAGCCGGCGAACCAGGCGTCGCGCTGGTTCTCGCTGGTGCCGGTTTTCCCCGCGGCGTCGAGCACGCCCAGCGGCGAGGCGCCCAGCGCGCGCGCGGTGCCCTCACGCGGCACCTGCTGCAGCGCCCAGGTGAGCAGGCGCACCGCGCTCTGGTATTCGGGTGTCACCGTCGCGCTGTCATAGCGCTTGAGCAGCTTGCCGTCGGCGTCGAGCACGCCGCGCACCGCACGCAGCGGTTCGGCACGGCCATCGCTGGCCAGGAACTGGTACAGCTCGGCCAGCTCATAAGGCGAGAAATCCTGTGCGCCCAACAGCAGCGACGGGTCCGGATTGATCGGCACCGACAGGCCGAACGACGTGATGAAGCGATGGATGCGCGCCAGCCCCACGGCCATGCCCAGATGCACCGTGGCCTGGTTGTACGAATGCGCCAGCGCATCGACCAGCAGCGTCGGACCGTGGCTGATGTGGTCGTCGTTGCGCGGCGTCCAGCTGCGGCCGCCGGACAGCGGCACGGTGATCGGTGCATCATCCAGCACGCTGGCCAGCGACCACTGTTGCGGCTGCGCCAGCGCCACCAGATAGACGAAGGGCTTGATCGTGGAGCCGATCTGGCGGCGCGCGTCCAGCGCGCGGTTGAAGCCCGGCACGCCGGCATCGCGCCCGCCGACCAGCGCGCGCACCGCGCCGCTGCGCGCATCGGTCACCACCACCGCGCCCTGCAGCGCCGCGCCGCGCGGGCCGAAGCCGTCGAGGGTTTCGTCCAGCGCCGCCTCGGCGTCGAGCTGCGCGGCCGGATCCAGCGTGGTGTACACCGCCAGCGCGCCGGCGCGCAGGCGCTGCGCGCTGAAATCCTGCTGCAACTGGCGCCGCACCAGATCCATGAACGCCGGAAAGCGGTCGCGTGGCAGCCGCGGCACCGGCGTCACCCCCAGCGGCGCGGCCAGCGCATAGGACAGCATCGGTCGCGTGATCAGGCCGGTCTGGTGGAACTCGTGCAGCACTACGTTGCGCCGCTGCAACGCGCGCTCGGGATACCGGCGCGGGTCGTAATAACTGGGCCCGCGCACCAGCCCCACCAGCAGCGCGATCTCCTGCGGACGCAGCGCCGCCAGCGGACGTCCGAACCAGTAGCGGCTGCCGGCGGCAAAGCCATGGATGGCCTGACCGCCCTGCTGGCCCAGGTAAACCTCGTTCATGTAGGCATCGAGGATGCGCCCGCGGCTGTAGTGCGCGGTGATCAGCACCGAAATCAGCGCCTCGTTGAGCTTGCGCACCAGCGTGCGGCTGCGATCCAGAAACAGATTGCGCACCAGTTGCTGGGTCAGCGTGGAGCCGCCTTGCGCCAGGCTGCCGCTGCGCACGTCGGCCAGCAGGGCGCGCGCGATGCCGCTGAAATCGATGCCGATGTGGTTGTTGAAATCACGGTCCTCCACCGCCTGCAATCCGGTGACCAGCAACGGCGGCAACTGCCGCAGGTGCACCACTTCGCGCTCTTCCTGATGCGCGCCATACAGCGTGGCGATGCGCGCCGGATCGAGATGCCAGGCCGCCAGCGGGCGCTGCGCGGTCATGTCGAACAGACCCTGCACTTGCGCGTCGGCCAGCGTCACGCGCACGCGCCGCGGCAGCTCGCCACCGGCTGGATCGGCGTAACCGCGCGAGGCGATCACGAAGCTGGCGCCGCTTTCGTCCCAGGTGCCGGGCACGCGCGCGTCCTGGCTCGGCGTGTAATCGGCGAAACGCAATTCCTGGCGCAGCGTGGCCGCGTTCATCGGCGCACCTGGAGCCAGCGCCAGCGGGCGCGCATACACGCGCGTCGGCTGCGAGAACTCCAGATCACCGAAGCGCTGCGCCACGCGCTGGTTCAGCACCCAGGTGTACGGGCCGCCGAAGCCAAGCAGCAGGCCGAGGCCCAGCCAGAACGGCCAGCGCAGCAGCGCCCACCACGGGCGCAGGCGTTCACGGACAGTCATGCGTGCGATTCACCTCGAAAGACGCGCACCGGGCGCGGCGCGCAAGGCCGCATCCTCGCATCCCGGCGCGCAGGCTCAAAGTCCCCAGCAGCGTGCATCAGGACGAAACGCGCGCGGGGTCACACCTAGCGTGGCCACGGCCGGCGCGTTGTCGGCGATCAGATCCCGATCCAACCGCGCGATCGGTCCACGCAGGACCGGATGCAGCGCGGCCGCGGCCAGCAGCGCGCGCGGCAGCGGCACGCCCAGCGTGGCGAACGGCAGGCTGGCGCGCACGCGCGCGAACATCTGCGCGGCGCTCAGGCGCTCGCCGCCACCGAACTCCAGCACGGCATCCAGCGCTTGCGCGCGCAAGGCCGCGACCAGCAGCGCGCGCGCCACGTCCGCGGCGTGCACCGGCTGCCGCAGGCCCGCGCCGCGCGGCAATGGAAACAGGCGCGTGCGCTGCGCGCGCCGCACCAGCGGGGTCAGACTGCGATCCCGGCCGACGCCATAGATCAACGTCGGCCGCAGTACGGTCCAGCCGACACCGCGCTGCGCGCAGACTTGCGCCAGGGTCTGCTCGGCACCGCGCAGACGCGCGGCCAGCGCGCGCTCGGCCGCCAGCGGCGAGTCCTGCTTGCTGAGCGCGCTCATCGAGCTGGTCGCCAGCACGCGTGCGCCCGCTGCCAGTGGCGCCGCGGGCAGCCACGCCGCCAGTGCGTCCAGCGGCCCGGCGCTGAATACGTAATGCAGTTCCGGCAGCGGCGGCAGCGGCGCGGGCAGGGCACCTTGCAGCCAACGCACGCCAGCCGGCGCGCCACGCGCGGGCTGGCGGCTCAAGGCCAGCACCTCGATACCCTCGGCCTGCAGCAACGGCAGCAGGCAGTGCCCGATCTGGCTGCTGGCTCCCAGCACCAGCGCGATCATGTACGGGCTCCGCGCGCGCGCCAGGCAGTCGTTGCATCACCGCCCGCGCCTGCGCCGGAAGCAGGTTCCGCGCGGGAATGCCGGATCGGCGTCGTGGCCAGCACGCGCGGATCAGCCGCCACCGAGACCCTGCGTCAGCGCCTGCACGCGTGCATCATCGGGTGCCCAGCGCTGGGCCTGGGCCAGCGCGCTGCGCGCGGCGGCGTGGTCGCCGCGCGCCAGGTCGCGATTGGCCAGATCCAGCCACGCCCTACCCAGGGCATGCTGGAAACGCGCCACACCGGCGGCGCCGGGCGCGAGCTGCGCGTAGTTCTGCAGCATCACGGCGGCGCGCTCGAGCTGCCCGTCGTGCAGGGCTTGCGCCGTGGCATTCGCCGCCAATTGCGGCAGCGCCTGCAAACCTGCACGCGCGGCACGGCTGGTGCCGTCGAGATTCAAGGCCTGCCGATACAGATCGAAGGCGCTGGCACCCGGCGGCAGCAGAAAATCTCCGCGCGCGGCCGCCGCTTGCGCACGCTGCACCAGCGCCAGTGCCTGCTGGCGCTGCGCCGGCGGCACCGCAGCCGGTGCCGGTGCCGGCCGGCCGGGTTGCACGGGTTGCGCGGACGCCTGGGCCCGCGCATGCGCAAGCCGCGCGCGCGCCGCGGCCAGTTCGACCGAATGTGGAGTCAGCGTGGCGGCCTGATCGAGCAACCGCTGCGCGGCACTGAAGTCACCGGCATCCGCCTGCGCATGTGCCTGCACCATCAGCGCCGTGGCGACATGCGCCAAACCGGCCTGCGCCACGCTGTTGCCAGGATCGGCTTGCAGCACCTGCTGATAAAGATCGAGTGCGCTGGCGCCGGCCGGCGTGGTGATGTGTCCCGCGGCGATCAGGCTGGCGGCCGCGGCCAGTTTTTGCGTCAGCGCCTGCTGCGCGGCGCGCTCGCTGCTGGCCAGCTCGGCCTGCAGCGCGGGCAGATCGGCCTGCGACGGCATCAGCGTCGCGATCTGCTGCACCTGCCGCCGCGCGCCGTTGATGTCGCCGCTGGCCAGCGCCTGACGTGCCTGTCTGGCCAGCGCTGCGGCGACCTGATCCAGTCCATGCCGCGCCACGGCATTGCCGGGGTCGGCCTGCAGCACCTGCAGATACCAGCCCGCGGCGCTGCCGGCACCGGTCAGGCGCCCCGTCGCGTAGGCCTGCTGCGCCTGTGCGACCAGATCGGCGAGCCGCACGCCCTGCGCGCGCTGACGCGCCAGTTGCTGCTGCAGCGTGGTCAACTCGGTGCCGCCCCCGAGCAGCGCGTAAGCCTGCTTCAAGGCGACGTCCGCAGCGGCCAACCGATGCTCGGCCAGCGCGGCCTTCGCGCGCATCAGCTCGGCTTGCCCCACCGCCTGCAAACCTGCCAGCGCACGCGAGTTGTCGCCACTGATCTGCGCCGCCTGCTGGTAAAACTGGCGCGCGCCAGGCGGGTGTCTGTCGCCCAGATGACCTTGCGCCAATGCGCGATCGCCCTGATCCAGCACATGATCGAGTTGCGGGCTGGGCAACAGTTGCGCGAACCAGGCGCGGTGCTGCGCGATCAACAGCACGCCCAGCAGCAGCAGCACCGCAAGCAGCAACCAGCGCAGCCACGGCGCGCCGGGCGTGCGTTGCGGCGTGCGCGCCGGACGCGTGGCGCCAGCGCCTGGCTGGCGCGGCTCGGCACGAAAATGCGGCAAGCCATCCGGCGCCGGCGGCGCGTGCCTGGGTGCATCCAGCGGGCCGAGGCTTGGCTCGATGCGGGTGGGCGCGGCGGGACGGACTTCGCGTATGGGCATGGCAATCGGCGCTGGGGGTGCGCGCAATCTAGCACCGCGCCGTGCTGTCGCCCGCGCGGTGACCGTATGAATTCAGCCGGCGGCCAGTCGCCGCGCCTCGCGCACGTTGGGCAGGGCCGACAGACGTGCCAGCAATTGCCCGAGCTGGGCGAAGTCGCGCACGCGCAGGCTGTAGCGCATGTGCATCTCGCCGCTGTCGGCCAGGCGCTGTGAGCTGGACGCGAGAATGCTGACGCCGGACTGGGTGATGGCACTGGTCACATCCTTGAGCAAATCCTTGCGCTCGTAACCCAGCACCACGATGTCGGCCTGATAGGCCGCGGCCGGCGCCTGCCCCCATGCCACCTGGATGATGCGCTCGGGCTCGCGCCCCCGCAGCCGCGCCAGACTGGGGCAATCGGCGCGATGCACCGACACGCCGCGCCCGCGCGTGACGTAACCCAGCACCGCATCGCCAGGCAGCGGCTGGCAGCAACGCGCCAGTTGCAGCAGCAGATTGCCGACGCCCTCGATGGTGAGCGCGCCGGGTGCGCCACGCGCGCGTGGCGCACCCGGCGCCCTTGGTACGGGCGCGGCGGGCGCGACGGGCGGCGCATGCAGTTCGTGCAGCGCGCGCGCCAGCTGACCGGGGCCGACCTCGCCCAGTGCCAATGCTTCGAACAATTCGTCCTGCGTCTGCAACGCCAGGCGCGCCGGCAACAGGTCGAGATTCAGCGCCGGCAGCGCCAGCCGGCGCAGTTCGCGCTCCAGCACGACGCGCCCGGCCTCGAGGTTGGCCGTGTGCTCGACACGGCGGAACCACGCGCGCACTTTCTCGCGCGCGCGTCCGGTGTGCAGGTAACCATGCTGCGGCGACAACCAGTCGCGGCTGGGTTGCGCCAGTTTGCCGGTGAGGATCTCGATGCGATCGCCGCTGCCGGGCTGGTGCGTCAAGGGCACGATGCGGCCGTTGACCTTGGCACCGCGGCAGCGATGTCCGACCTCGGTATGCACGTGGTAGGCGAAATCCAGCACGCTGGCACCGCGGGGCAGGTCCATCACCTCGCCCTTGGGGGTGAGCACGTAAATGCGCTCTTCGAGCAGATCGGTGCGGAACGCCTCGACCAGTGCGCCGTCATCCTCGCTGCGGTTCTCCAGCAGGCTTCGCATCCACGCGATGCGCGCCTCGAAGGCCGTGTCGCCGCCGCCGCCTTCCTTGTAGCGCCAGTGCGCGGCCACGCCCAGCTCCGCGGCGCGGTGCATCTCGGCAGTGCGGATCTGCACCTCCAGCGCGCGTCCCTGCGGACCGATCACTGCGGTGTGCAGCGAGCGATAGCCGTTGGGCTTGGGTCGCGCGATGTAATCGTCGAACTCGCTTGGGACCGGCGCCCACAGTTGATGCACCACGCCCAATGCGGCGTAGCAGGCGGGCACATCGTCCACCATCACGCGCAGCGCGCGGATGTCGTAGAGATCGGAGAACCCGACCTCCTTGCGCTGCATTTTTTTCCAGATCGAATAGATGTGCTTGGGACGCCCGGCGACCTCGGCGCGCACGCCCGCTTCGCGCAGTGCCACCTCGAGCCGCGCGCGCGCATCAGCGATCCAGCGCTCGCGGTCATCGCGGCGCTCGTCGAGCAGGTGCGCGATGCGCTTGTAAGTGTCCGGTTCGCGATAGCGGAACGCCAGATCCTCAAGCTCCCACTTCACCTGCCAGATGCCCAGACGATTGGCCAGCGGCGCGTGCAGGTCGGCGGTCTGCCGCGCCAGCGCCAGCCGCGCCGGCTCCGCCAGGTGCGCCGCGGCGCGCAGTTCGGCCAACCGCCGCGCCAGCAGGATGAACACCACGCGCAGATCGCGCACCATCGCCAGCAACAAGCGCCGCAGGCCTTCCGTGTGTTCGTGCGCCGGCGCATCGGCGTGCAGGGAAAACACTTTCGCGGCCGCCTGCTGGCCATCGACCAGGCGCCGCAGCACGTGCGACTGGCGCGCCGCCGCGTCCTGCCAGGCCGCCGGCGCGCGGCGCGCGAGGTCGTACCACAGTGCCGCGGCCAGGGTTTCCGGATCGGCATCCAGCGGCGCAAGAATCTCCAGCATTTCCGCCGACTGCGCGGGTACGCCGCCATGCTCCTGCCACGCCGCGCACACGGCTTGCAGCGGCGCTGGCGCGGACGCGTCGCAGTAGCGTGACGGCGATGCGACGGTGGTCTCGGTGCGCATGTCTGCAGCTTAGCGCGCGCATGCTCGGGCAGCGGCAGGACTGCGGCATCCTGCAGCCTGTCGGACTTTGCTCGGCCGGGCTGCGAATCCGTCGGCGCGGTCCGCATTTCCGCCGCTGCCTGGCCCATGGAACCGCCACGCGCCGGCGCAGCGTCGAAATTCCGTCCTCGCGCAGCCCGAATGCCCGCCTCGACCAGCAAAGCCCGACAGGCTGCTAGCATGCGCACCATGAAAACGCACGCCCTGCCCCTCCTCCTGCTCCTGGCCCTGGCTTTCACAGGCACCGCTCACGCCCAGACGTTTTCCTCGCTGCAGGAACGCATGTCCGCGGCCGAGTTCAAGAAGGCCGGCCTGGACAAGCTCAGTCCGGCGGAATTGCACACCCTCAATGCCTGGCTGCGCAGCCATGTCGGCATGGCCGGCGCCGGTGCATCCAGTGCCGCCGCGCCGGTCGTGGTCGGTCCGGCCAACCAGTTCGGCTACCGCCGCCCCATCGACCAGCCGCGCGCCACCGTCGAGTCCACGCTGCCCGGCCGCTTCTCGGGTTGGGACAGCCATACGCAGTTCTCGCTGGCCAATGGCCAGGTCTGGCAGGTATCCGAGTCCAGTAGCTGGAGCTGCCAAACCATGCAGGATCCCAAGGTCACCATCAAACCCATGCTGCTGGGCAGTTGGCTGATGTATATCCAGGGCTGCTCGAACAGCGTGCGCGTCGAGCGCGTGCATTGAGCTGACGCACGCTGCGCGTTGGCGTCTTCGACGCGCGTTCGCGGCGTTTGACAGGATTCCCGCGTGTCGTCCCGCGGCCACCGCGCGTTGTCATCCTGAGCATCGCGAAGGATCTTGCTGTGGTACTGGCGCGTGCACGATGTTTCTTGTGCGCGGCATCGCAAGTTTCCCTTGTTCCGTGCGGCTGCCGCCACGCGGGTTCCTTTCTTTGGGTCGGCAAAGAAAGGAACCAAAGAAAGCCGACCCCGACCGCAGCGCCCGCTGCGCGGGTCCGCGTGCCTGCGCGGGGCGCGCCGATGGCCATCCATGGCCTGCGGCGCGTGAGCGCGTCCTCGCGCTCACACTTCGTGCCTTTCCCGCGCAGTCCCGCCGCCGCTGCCGAAGGGGGATGAAGATCAAGAACCAAGGCCAGTGCATGCTCGCGCTGTTGCTGTTGCTGTTGCTGTTGCCGTTGACTTTGCCAGCGTTGGCCAGCGCCGAGCAGCGCAGTCGGGTGCGAGGGAAAGGCGCGCCTGTTCGAGCCCATGGATGGGCGAGTTCGCGCCGGGCGCAGCGCATGCGCTGCGCGCACGCGCCGGGATGGCGCGGGCCGGGCTTGGCCGCGAAGCAGGATGCGAAAGCGGACAAGGCGCCCGGCGAGCAGCGCAGGGCACCCCGCGCAGCGGGGCGCAGGCCGCCGCGTGGACGGCTTTGGTTACTTTCCCCAAGAGGAAAGTAACCCGCGCGGCGGCAGCCGCACGGAACAGCGGAACCTTGCCGGGCACCAGCCCGTGCCGATGCCGGAACCTGCGCGCTGCTCGACAACGAAGCAGGCCGCGCGCGAGGGCTGTGGCTACCGGCTTCCGGCATCCGCGGCCGGCTCCGCCTCCGCGTCCGCCAGCGCGCGCTGGATGCGCTTGATCGACACCGGCTGTGCGGTGCCGAGTTCCTGCGCAAACAGCGAGACGCGCCATTCCTCGAGCAGCCAGCGCAGCGCCTGCCACGCCGTGCCATCGCGGCCTTGCGCGCGCAAGGCCAGCAACTTGCGCCAGAACGGCAGCACTTCGAGCATGCGCCGCTGGTCGCGCGAGGGGTCCTGGCGCAGGCGCTCGCCACGCAAGCGCATGGCCTTGAGATAGCGTGGCAGTTCGGTCAATCGTGACTGCGCCAGCGTGCGCAGGAATTCCGGCGCCAGCAGCAGGTCGAGCTGCTCGCGCAGGTCGTCGTAGCTGGCGCGGGCGAAGCCCGGCAGCGGTGGTTCGAGCCACGCGCGCAGCTCGGCCTGCGCGTGAACCACCGCCTCGGCGGCCGCGAAGCGCTGCATGGCGGCGGTGAACAGGCCGCGCGCCAGCGCTTCGCGTCGTGACTCGAATGCCGTGCGCGTGCGCAGATCGAGATCGGCATCCTGCAGCAGCGCAGCGAGCGCGCCTTCAACGATCTGCATGCGCAAGGACTGCGTCTCGCCCAGCGGCGCCCAGCGCAGCGCAGTGGCCTGCGCCAGCGGCAACTGGCGCGCGGCGCGTTTGATGTCGCCGGCCAGCGCATGGCGCAACAGGCGCGTCACCCCCAGACGATGCGCGGCAGCGGCCACGTCGCGGCGCTCGAACACGCGCAGCGCCACGCTATCGCCCTGATCGACCAGCGCAGGCCAGGCATCCAGCCCTCCCGCGCCCTGCACGCGCAGCGGGATCTCGTCGAAATCGAAGCCGACCACGTCCTCGCGCTGCACTTCGGCGGCGCTGCGCTGCGCGAAGGCACTGTGCGCGGCACCCGACCAGTTTGCGCGCAGTGCGGCGAGGTCGCGCCCGGTGGCGAGCGTGGCGCCGGATTCGTCGCGCACCCGCACGCGCAGATGCAGGTGCGGCGGCAGCCCGATGCAATCGAAGTCGGCGGCGTCGACCTCGACACCGGTGACGCGCTGCAGGTAAGCCGCCAGCGCGCGCGCCAGCGGCTCGTCGCGCGGCGTTTCGGCGGCGCAGAAGGCGCGCGCGAAATCCGGTGCCGGCACGAAATTGCGGCGCAGCGACTTGGGCAGTCCACGGATCAGCTCGGCGACTTTTTCCGGGAGCAGCCCGGGCACCAGCCACTGCAGGCGCGCCGCGGGGATCGCGTTCAACAGCGTCAGGGGGACGCGCAGGGTGACGCCGTCATCTTCGCTGCCGGGCGTGTAACGGTATTCCAGCGGCAGGCGCTGGCCCGCCAGTTCCAGCACGGCCGGATACGCGCCCGCACTGCCGGCATCGCTGTCGAGCAGATCGCTCAGTGACCAGAACAGGGCAGCACGCTGGGCGGCGCTGGCCTGTTTGTGCCAGGCCATCAGCGCCGAGGTGCTGGCGATGGACTCCGGCAGTTTGCCGGCGAAGAACGCCGCGCGCGTGGCGGCGGGCTGCAGCAGGCCGGCGCGGCGCTGCTGCGCCTCGATGCGCTCGGCCTCGGCCAGCACGCGACGGTTGCCGGAAAGAAAATCCAGCCGCGCATCCAACGCGCACTCGGCCAGCGCCTGTTCGAGGAAAATCGCGTGCGCCTGCGCCGGATCCTGGCGCTGGAACGGCACCGTGCGGCGCTCGGTCAGCACCAGCCCGAACAGGCTCACCTGCTCGTAGGCCAGCACCGCGCCGCGCGCGCGCGACCAGTGCGGATCGGCATACGCGCGCTTGAGCAGATGCGCGGCCTGGCGTTCGATCCAGGCCGGTTCCACGCGTGCGTTCATCAGCCCGTACACGCGGCCGTTGAGGTCCAGCACCTGCGCTGAAAACAGCCACGGCGGCGGCGCTTTGGCCACGGCCGAGCCGGGAAAAATCTGCCAGCGCCGCTCGCGCGTGCCGCGATAGCCGCGCTGGGTGTCCTTGTTGCCATCGTCCCGGCGCGCGACCTGGGTCGGCAAGCCAGCCAGCAGTGCGCAATGGATGGCTTCATCGTGGCGCGCAGGGTCGCCCGCCGCCGCAGGGGATGCGGAGCCGGGCGCCGCTAGCGCGGAAGTAGACCAGGCAGTGCTGCGCGCGCGTGGCTGGCCGCGTTCCCGTCGCGTGGCCGCGGCCACATCGGCATCCGCTACCTCCGGTTCCCGGCCACCTTCGAGCACGCGCAGTTGCCGATGCAGCTCGCGCCACTCGCGCATGCGCAGAAAGCTCACGAAATGGCGCTCGCACCAGTCGCGCAGTTTCGACTGGGTGAGCTCTTCGTGCGCCTCCTGGTAGGCCGCCCACAGATTGAGCACGCCGAGGAAGTCGGAGCGTTTGTCGGCGCACACCGCGTGCGCGGCATCGGCGGCGGCGCGCGCCTCGGCCGGGCGTTCGCGCGGATCCTGGATGCTGAGGAACGCCACCAGCACACGCAGCGGTTCGGCCACGCCCAGGCGCCGGCCCTCGACCAGCATGCGCGCCAGGCTCACGTCGACCGGCAGCGCGGCGATGTCGCGGCCGCTGCGGGTGAGCTTGCGTGCGTCGTCGACCGCGCCGATCTCGGCCAGACACCGCCAACCCTCGGCCCAGGCGCGTGGCTCCGGCGCGTCGATGAATGGGAACGACTCGACCTCGCCCAGACCCAGGCTCAGCATGCGCAGGATCACGCCGGCCAGCGCGCTGCGCTTGAGCTCGGGGTCGGCGTAACGCGGCCGTGCGGCGAAATCGTCCTCGGCGTACAGGCGCACGCACACGCCGGGGCCGATGCGGCCACAGCGGCCCTTGCGCTGCTCGGCCGCCGACTGCGCGATCGGCTCGATGTAGAGACGTTCGATCTGGCTGCGCGCGCTGTAACGCTTGACGCGCGCGCTGCCGCTGTCGATGACGTAGCGGATGCGCGGCACGGTGAGCGAGGTTTCGGCGACATTGGTGGCCAGCACCACACGCCGCGCAGGGCCGGGATGAAACACGCGGTCCTGCTCGGCGGCAGACAGGCGCGCGTACAGCGGCAGGATTTCGGTGTGCCGGTAGCGGCGCCGCTCCAACGCCAGATGCGTATCGCGGATCTCGCGCTCGCCAGGCAGGAAGACCAACACGTCGCCGCGGCCATCCTCATGCGTGATCTCGTCCAGCGCCGCAGCCACCTGCTCGGGCAGGTTGGCCTCGCCGCGACCTTGCGGCGGCCGCCAGCGCAGCTCCACCGGATGGCCGCGCCCTTCCACCTCGATCACCGGCGCACCGCCGAAATGCTGCGCGAAGCGCGCGGTGTCCAGCGTGGCCGAGGTGACGATGAGCTTGAGATCGGGCCGCCGCTGCAGCAGGCGCTGCAGATAACCCAGCAGGAAATCGACGTTGAGGCTGCGCTCGTGTGCCTCGTCCAGCACTAGCGTGTCGTACGCCGACAGGGTGCGATCGCCCTGCGTCTCGGCCAGCAGGATGCCGTCGGTCATGAACTTGACCAGCGCACGCTCGCCGACCTGCTCGTTGAAGCGCACCTGGAAGCCGACCAGCGTGCCAACCTCGGTGTGCAGCTCCTCGGCCACGCGCCGCGCCACCGCGCGCGCGGCCAGGCGCCGTGGCTGCGTGCAACCGATCATGCCGGCCACGCCGCGTCCGGCGGCCAGGCACAGCTTGGGCAGTTGCGTGGTCTTGCCCGAGCCGGTCTCACCGGCCAGGATCAGCACCGGGTGCGCGCGGATGGCGGCGACGATGTCCGCGGCGTGGCGCGCGATCGGCAGGGCCGCGTCCACCGTACATTGCGGCACGCTGGCGGCACGCGCGGCGCGGCGCTGCCGCGAAGCGTCGATGTCGCGCGCCAGCGCCGCCAGTTTCCCGGCGTCAGGCGCCGCGCCGAGCGCGCGCAGTCGCCCCGCCAGCCGCGCACGCTCGCGCGTCAGCACCGTTTCCAGCTCGCGGCGCAGCTCGCTGATTGAGGTCATGCCCTTGATGTCGGCGCGCGCTGGCGCCACGTATTTAAGGTGGCGCATGATAGTTGAGGTGGCATGCATCCCTGCCCAGCGCTCCATGCGCAGACCTTATCAACCGAGGAGAACGTCATGGCCATCGAAATCGGCCTCAGCAAGAAAGAGCGCGAAACCATCGCCAAGAGCCTGTCCGTGCTGCTCGCGGATACGTATTCGCTGTACCTGAAGACCCACGGCTTCCACTGGAACGTCACCGGACCGATGTTCAACACCCTGCATCTGATGTTCGAGACGCAGTACAACGAGCTGTGGCTCGCAGCGGATCTGATCGCCGAACGCATGCGTGCGCTGGATGTCTACGCGCCGGGCTCCTACAGCCAGTTCGGCAAGCTCAGCACGATCAAGGAGGAAACCGGCGTGCCCGACTGGAAGGCCATGGTGCAGCAGCTGGTCGACGGCCACGAATCCTGCGTGCGTATCGGCCGCGCCACGTTCAAGCTGGCCGACAAGGCCGACGACCAGCCCACCGCCGATCTGGCCACGCAGCGCCTGCAATACCATGAGAAGACCGCGTGGATGCTGCGCTCGCTGCTGCGCTGATGCGCCCGGCGCGCCTGAGCGCGCCATGAAATCCGGTGCCGGCTGCATTGGCCGGCGCCGGCCAGTCCGCTAAGCTCGCGCACTTGAGCCGCGCTGGTTGCGGCGCGTGAGCCTGGCGTTTGTCCCCCTCCTCCGCATCCCCCGCCCGCTCGTGGTTGCGCGCGTTGCTGCTGGCCTTGCTGGTGGCCGCCGCCAACTTCGGCCTGTGGGCCTGGGCCAACCGCCCGGTCGCTGCACCGGGCTGGAGCGGACCGATCCACGGTTTCGCCTACAGCGCTTACCGCCGCTTCCAGAGCCCGCTGACCGGCGACTATCCGACCCCGACCGAGATCAGCTCGGACCTGGCCACGCTGTCGCATTACACGCACCGCATCCGCACCTACGCTTCGCTGCAGACGCCGGAGATCCCGCGCCTGGCGCGCAATTACGGCATGCATGTGATGGCCGGCGCCTGGCTGGATTCGGACAAGCGCCACAACGAGCAGGAGCTGCAGGCGCTGATCGAGCAGGCGCACCGCTACCCGCACACCATCACGCGCGTGATCGTCGGCAACGAGGTGCTGCTGCGCCGCGACATGGCACCCGCCGAACTGATGAAGTACCTCGACCGCGCGCGCGCCGCCATCCGCCAGCCGGTGTCCACCGCCGAGCCCTGGCACATCTGGGAGACCTACCCGGAGCTGGCCGACCACGTCGATTTCATCACCGTGCACCTGCTGCCCTACTGGGAAGGCGTGCCACGCAAGGACGCGGTGGGCAACGTGCTGATGCACTACGAACAGCTCAAGCGCATGTTCCCCGGCAAGCCCATCGTGATCGGCGAGGTCGGCTGGCCGAGCAACGGTGACCGCTACCGCTACGCCGAGCCCAGCCTGGCCAACGAAGCGCTGTTCCTGCGCCAGTGGCTCAACGTGGCCAAGGCGTACCACATCGATTATTACTTGATGGAAGCCTTCGACCAGCCGTGGAAGGAGAGCCTGGGCGAAGGCCGCGTCGGCGCCTACTGGGGCATGTTCGGCGCCGATCGCAAGCTGAAGTTCCCGCTCACCGGCCCGATCCTCGAAGATCCGCACTGGCCGTGGAAGGCGCTGGCGGCGTCCTTGCTGGCGCTGCTGCCGATGCTGCTGTTCGCGCGCTATTTCGAGCGCTTCCGCGTGCGCGGGCGACTGTTTTTCCTCGCGCTGATGCAGCTCGCCGCAGGGCTGATCGCGTGGTCGGTGACGGTGCCGTTCGCCTTTTATCTCGACCCCGTCGATTGGGCCATGCTGGTGATCCTGTTCCCGGCGCAGCTGGCGATCCTCGCCGTGCTGCTGATCAACGGCTTCGAGTTCGTCGAGGTGCTGTGGCACCGGCGCTGGCAGCGACATTTCCCGCTGCTGGAGGCGCTGCCCAGCGAGCGCCAGCCCTTCGTGTCGATCCATCTGGCCTGCTACAACGAGCCGCCGGAGATGGTGATCGCCACGCTCGACTCGCTGGCCGCGCTCGATTACGCGCACTTCGAGGTGCTGGTGATCGACAACAACACCCGCGACGAGGCGGTGTGGACACCGGTGCAGGCCTACTGCGAAAAACTCGGCCCGCGCTTCCGCTTCTACCACCTGGCCCAATGGCCGGGCTTCAAGGCCGGCGCATTGAACTTCGGCCTCAAGGAGACCGATCCGCGCGCCGAGGTCGTGGCCGTGGTCGATGCCGATTACGTGGTGCACGCGGACTGGCTGTCGCGCCTGTGCGGTTACTTCGAGAATCCCAAGGTCGCCGTGGTGCAGTGCCCGCAGGCGCACCGCGATTTCGAGCACAACGCGTTCCGGCGCATGACCGCGTGGGAGTTCGATGGCTTTTTCCGCATCGGCATGCACCACCGCAACGAGCGCAACGCCATCATCCAGCACGGCACGATGACCCTGGTGCGGCGCGCGGCACTGGAGGGCGACGGCGGCTGGTCGGAGTGGACCATCTGCGAGGACGCCGAGCTGGGCCTGCGCCTGATGCACGCGGGCTACGATCTGGTTTACGTCGACGCAGTGATGGGCAGGGGCCTGACCCCGGCCGATTTCACCGCCTACAAATCGCAGCGCTACCGCTGGGCGTTCGGCGCCATGCAGATCCTCAAGGCGCGCTGGCACTGGATGACCGAACCCGGACCGCTGACGCCGGGCCAGCGCTTCCACTTCCTGACCGGCTGGTTCAGCTGGTTCGCCGATGCGCTGCACCTGGTGTTCACCCTGATGGCGCTGATCTGGACCGCGCTGATGCTGCTGTTTCCGCAGTACTTCAGCCTGCCGCTGAAACTGTTCCTGATCCCGGTACTGGGCTTCTTCGTGGCCAAGGCTGTGTTCGGCATCTGGCTCTACCGCAAGCGCGTGCCGTGTTCGTGGCGCGACACACTGATGGCGGCGATCGCCAGCATGGGCCTGTCGCACGCCATCGCACGCGGTATCTGGTGGGGCCTGGTCAAGCAGAAGGGCGAGTTCGTGCGCACCGCCAAACAGCGCCGCCTGCGCGGCCGCCCCAGCGCGTTCGCGGCGGTACGCGAGGAGCTGTTCATGGTGCTCGGCCTCGGCGCCGCCATCGTCGGCATGGTGCTGCTGTTCGGCGGCAGGTACGAGGAAGGCAAGCTGTGGATCGCCATCCTGATCGCCCAGTCCATTCCCTATCTGGCCGCCCTGGCCGGCGCCTGGCTGGCGCACCGCGAAGGCGAGCGCGTGGGGTAGCCTGACCGCGTCATGCTGGCACGCATCTACAACTACCGTTCGTGTGCACCCGATCTCGCCACTTCGGGTCAGCCGGACGAAGACGAGCTGGCCACCATCGCCGCCGCGGGCTTCCAGCTGATCATCAATCTCGGCCTGCACGACGCCGAATACGCGCTGGCCGACGAGGCCGGCAGCGTGCGCGCGCTGGGCATGGACTATGCGCATATCCCGGTGGCATTCAATGCGCCGGCGCCGCAGGATCTGCGGCGCTACTTCGAGGTCATGGGCACGAATCCGGACCGCAGGATCTGGGTGCATTGCGCGGCCAACAAGCGCGCGTCGGTGTTCGTCGGGCTGTGGCTGCACCTGCGCCGCGGCCTGCCGCGCGACGCGGCCTTCGCGGTGCAGCGCGACATCTGGCAGCCGGATGCGACATGGGCGCGCTTCATGGTCGACGCACTGGCCGCAGCGCCCGATTGAGCCCACCCCACGCCACGCTGGCGGCGTAGCATGCGCACACCATCCTCGCGGAGCAGCGCCATGACCACGCCCGGACTGACCTTCTACACCAACCCCAAATCGCGCGGCCGCATCGTGCGCTGGATGCTGGAGGAAACCGGCGCGCCCTATGCCACGGAAGTGCTGGAGTACGGCACCACGATGAAGGCGGCGTCCTATCTCGCCATCAATCCGATGGGCAAGGTGCCGGCCATCCGCCACGGCGCCACCGTGGTCACCGAGTGCGCGGCGATCTGCGCCTATCTCGCCGATGCGTTTCCGCAGGCCGGGCTGGCGCCGCCCGTGCACAGCGCCGCGCGCGGCACTTACTACCGCTGGCTGTTCTTCGCCGCCGGCCCGCTGGAAGCGGCGTGGACCAACCAGGCGCTGGGCGTGGTGGTGCCGCCCGAGCGCAGCGCCATGGTCGGCTACGGCTCTTTCGAGCGCGTACTCGACGTGCTGGAAGGCGCGATCGGCGCGCACGAATACCTCGTCGACGACCGCTTCAGCGCCGCCGATGTCTACGTCGGTTCGCAACTCGGCTTCGGCATGCAGTTCGGCATGATCGACAAGCGCCCCAGCTTCGCGCGCTACTTGGCCGGGCTGGAGGCGCGACCGGCCAAGCAGCGCGCCGAGCAACTCGATGGCGCGATGGCGTAAGCGACCGCGGTGAACTTCGGCTGGTACCCGCTGTCCGTGGCAAGTGGACTTGTTGCATCGGGTATGACCATGCGCGCCGTTCACCATTCACGCATCGGCAACACCGCCACGCGCTTGCCAATCACGGCACCAAGGCACAATCACTTCATGCGCGCATGGGTGCTGGTCGGTTGCCTGTCACTGATGCCCGCGTTGGCATCGGCAATGAGTGCATCAGCAACGCCACCTGGCACGCGCAAGTTATGGGCGGGTCCCGATGCCAGTTACCCAGCAAGGACCCCTGGCAAGAATTACCGCATCCAGCCGGTACTGGCGCGCAATGCCATGGGCGCGGCGATCGGCGTTCCCGCGTATGCGTTGGATGTTTATATGGGCGGATTGATGGGTTGGGACACGGTCGATACCGCCAAGCTTCCGGCGCTGCCCAAGTCCATTCCGGCGGCCGTGCGTCCGCGCATCAGCCTTATCTATAGCACCGCTCGAGGCTGGCTGGCCGTGCCGCGTGGCTGGCGGCCATATCGCGTGGCTGATGGAGTGGATGGAACCTCTCCTCTGCTCTATTCCGCACCACATGGCTTCGATCACGGCTGGCTTTCGCTGGAGGTGATTCCAGCTTGCCAAGGGTGCGTATGGGGCGAGACCAACGGCTTCATTCCAGCGGCGTACAAGCTCGTGGGCCTTAAAGACGGCTACTTGAAAGTCGATCCGCCCATGCATGCACTGCAGCCCAAGCCTTTGTCCCTGCGCCACCCCACCGCCTGCACTGCCGAACTCAGCTATCGCACGCCTGGTTCGCCCATGGTCATCCGCCAGACCGTGCAGATGATCGTACCCAAGGTTGGCTACGCGCCTTCCGCGCGCAGCATCCATGTCGCCATGCCGCCCGACGATGGCGCGCTCGCGCGCTATCTCGCGCGGCAGTTCCTCACGCTCACGCCGCAAGCGCACTCCTGCATGCTGGGGCATGCCGCGCCGCTCACAGCTCGCGCAGCGCCACGCTGACCGGCACGCGCGCGGCGCGCAGCGCGGGGAAGATGCCACCGATGAAGCCGATCGCCAGCGCCCACTTCAGGCCCTGCACGAGCAAGGCAGGACTGACCTGAAAGCGGAATACCACCTGGCTGAAATCCGCGCCCAGCGTGGACACGGTGTAGCCGTTGAACAGCCCCCAGGCGATGGCGCCGCCCAGCACGCCGCCCAGCACGGCCAGCAACAGGGTTTCCAGCAGCACCGCCAGCACCACCGGCGTGCCGCCGAAACCCAGCGCGCGCAATGTGGCGATCTCGCGGCCGCGCGCGCTGACCGCCGCGTACATGGTGTTGAGCGCGCCGAAGATCGCGCCCAGCGCCATGATCACGCCGACGCTGATGCCGACCACGCGGATCACCCGGGTCACGCCCTCGGACTGCGCGGCGTAGTAGGCGCGCGTGGTCTGCGTCATCACGTGCAGTTGCGGATTGGACAGCAGCGCGGCCTTGAACTCGGCGAAATCGGCGGGCCTGGCCAGGCGCACGGTGACCGACGAGAAGCCGCCGCGGCGGTAGGCACTGGCCACGGTATCGGCATCGGCCCACAGCTCGGAATCGTGCGCGTCGCCGGCCTTGAACACGCCGACCACTTTCCACGGCTGGCTGCCGAGGCGCACGCTGTCGCCCAGCCGCACGCCCGCGAACTCGCGCTCGGCGGCGCTGCCCACCACCAGCTCGCGCAGACCGGGCTTGAACCAGCGCCCCTGCACCAGCCTGACCCTGTTGTGCGCGGCGCGCGCCAGCGGGCCGACGCCACGCAGCTCGACATTGGCGTCGCTGCTGCTGCCGCGCTTGGGCAGATTGGCCACCACCACCAGTTCCGGCGAGGCCAGCGGCACGCCCCGCGCATCGCGCGCGATGCCCGGCGCCTGCGCGATCAGCGTCACCGCGCCGCGCGTGAGGCCCGAGGCGAGCTCGCCGGTGGCGCCGGCGCGCAGCACGATGGCGGTGTCGTTGCTACCAGTGGCGCGCAGCGTCTGCGCCAGACCTCCAGCCATGGCCAGCAGCGCCACCAGCACGCCGACCACGCCGGCGATGCCGACCAGGATCACCGAGCTGGCGCCGATGCGTTGCGGCAACGTGCTCAGGCCCATGCGCGCCACCGCCAGCGCCTGACGGCCGCGCCGCGTGATCAGCAGCAGCGCGCCACCCAGCGCGAGCAGAATCAGCAACAGCCACCAGGGCAGCGCGATCCACAGCACCAGTACGATCAGCAGAATCAGCAGCGTCGCGGCATGGATCAGAAAGCGCATGGTGTTCTCCTCAGCGTCCGGCCAGCGCATCGACGATTTGCAGACGCATGCCGCGCAGCGCCGGCAGTGCACCCACCAGCAGGCCGATGACCAGCATCAGGCCCAGCGCCACGCCCCAACTGTGCAGCCCCAGCGGCGGCAGCGGCAGGGCACCGCCGCTGGCGGCGCTGACCATCGGCGTCAGCAGCATCGCCAGCGCCATGCCCAGCACGCCACCCAGCACGATCAACAGCACCGATTCGGCCAGCACCAGCGCCAGCACGGTGCGATCCTGGAAGCCCAGCGTCTTCAGCACCGCGAGTTCGGGGATGCGCTCGCGCACCGCCTGCGCCATGGTGTTGCCGGTCAGCAGCAGCAGGGTGAAGAACACTGCCGCCATGATGCCGCCCGCGATCAAACCGATGTCGCCGATCTGCTTGGCGAACGACGCCTGGAACGCCTGCTCGGTCTGCGTCCTGGTTTCGTGGTCGGAATTGCTGCTGAGCGCATCGATGGCCTGTGCCACGCGGCTGGCATCGGCCGCATGGTCCAGATCGACGACGTACCAGCCGGCCTGATTCTTCATGTAGGCGTTGCCCTCGTCGAAGTATTTCCAGTGGAACAGGAACTGCTGCTCCACCCCCTTCAGCTTGGGATTCGCGGTGGTGAAGATGCCGACGATCTGGAAATTCCAGTCGTTGCTGCCATCCGTGCGCGGAAAGATGCCGGCGATCAGCGGCACGCGCTGACCCAGCTTCCAGCCGAACTGTTTCGCCAGCGCAGCGCCCACCACCGCGCCATCGCGCGTGTCGGCGAAGGCCTTGGCCTGCGCGGGCGGCAATTCGTAGCGATCGCGGAACAGGCTCAGATAATTGCTGCTGACCGCGAATTGGGGGAAAAACGGCGTCGGGTGCTGGTAGTAGCCGCCGAACCAGTTGGCCCAGCCGACCTGCCTGACGCCCGGCACGCGCGCGATGGCATCGTGCAACGCGATCGGCAAGGCCTGCGTGATCGACAGCTTGGAGCTGACGATCAGGCGCCCCGAGCCGGCCAGTTGATCGCCGGCATTGAACGCCGTGCGCACCGCGTCGAGCATGCCGAACAGCAAAAATGCCGTGAGCACCGAGAACAGCGTGAACAGCGTGCGCGCCTTGCGCCGCCACAGTGCCGCCCAGACCAGCGAGAAGTATTTCATCGCGCCACTCCTCAGGCGGGCTGCGCGACGCGCGCGGCGCCAACCAGTTCGCCCTTGTCCAGATGCACCATGTGCGTGGCGTGCTCGGCCGCGCGCGGATCGTGGGTGACCATGACGATGGTCTTGCCGTGCGCGCGATTGAGCTGCTGCAGCAGGCCCAGCACTTCCTCGGCCGAGGCGCGGTCGAGATCGCCTGTGGGCTCGTCGCAAACCAGCAACGTCGGATCGGTGACGAAGGCGCGCGCGATGGCCACGCGCTGCTGCTGGCCTCCGGACAGTTCGCCGGGCTTGTGGCTGGCGCGATCCGCCAGACCCACCAGTTGCAGCGCGATGGCCGCGCGCTTGCGCCTCTCGCTGGCCGATAATTTGGTCAGCAGCAGCGGCAGCTCCACGTTTTTCTGCGCGCTCAGCATGGGCAGCAGGTTGTAGAACTGGAACACGAAGCCGACGTGCGCCGCGCGCCAGCGTGCCAGCGCCGCGCCGGAGAGCTTGTCGATGCGCTGGCCGCCGATGACGATGCTGCCGGCGCTGGGCGTATCCAGCCCGCCGATCAGATTCAGCAGCGTGGTCTTGCCTGACCCGGATGGCCCCATCAGCGCGAAGAAATCGCCCGCCGCCACGTCCAGGTTCACGCCCTGCAGCACCGGCACGCGCTGCTTGCCGCGCAGGTAGGTCTTGCCCAGGTCGCGGATCTCGATCAGGTTGCCGCCGCTGGTCTGCGTTGCGTTCATAGCTTCACTCCTGCGCCGCTCGCGCAACGCGCACCGTCATGCCGGCGCGCAGATTCGCGCCGGGCCTGATCACCACCGATTCACCCGCCCGCAGCGCGCCGCCGACCTGGCGCAAATCGCCGAAACTTGCCAGCACCCGCACCGGCACGCGCTCGACGCGCGTATCGCGTACGCGCCACACCACCTTGCCGGCAGCGCTGTCGATCAGTGCGGCGGCCGGGATCAGCACGCCCTGCGGCACCGTGCTGGGGGCCGCCGCGCGCTCGAGAAAATTCACCCGTACGCCCATGTCGGGCAGGATGCGCGGGCTTTTCTGCAGCAGCGCCACGCGCACCTTGACCGTGGCCTTGGCCTTGTCGGCGGTGGGCACGATGGCGATCACGCGCGCCGGGATGCGCCAGTCGGGATACGCGTCCAGCACCGCCTCGGCGGGCTGGCCGGCATGCACGCGGTGGATATAGGACTCGTTGACGTCGACGTCGACCTCCAGCGAGTTCATGTCGACGATGGTGGCCACGCCGGTGCGCGTGAAGCCGCCGCCGGCGGACAGCGGCGAGACGATCTCGCCGACCTGCGCGGCCTTGTCGGTGATCACCCCGGCGAAGGGCGCGCGCACGAAGGTGTAGTCGTAATTGACCTCGGCCACCTGGCGCTGCGCGACGGCCACCGCGATCTGCTCGCGCGCATCGGCCAGTGCAGCCTCGGCGCTGGCGGCGCTGGCCACGGCCTGATCCAGCGATTGCCGGGATGCCAGACCCTTGTCCACCAGCGTGCGCTCGCGGCGCAGCGTGATGCGCGCCAGCGTGGCGTTGGCCTGGTATTGGCCCAACGCGGCGCGCGCGGCGGCCTCGTTGGCACGCGCCAGAGCGAGTTGCGCCTTGGCCTGGCTGTCGTCCAGCCGCGCCAGCAGTTGCCCGGCCTGCACGTGCTCGCCCTCCTCGACGTGCACTTCGGTCAGACGGCCGGTGATCTGCGCCGACACCGTGGCCTCGCGCCGCGCGGTGACGTAGCCGGTGGCCTGCAGCACCGAGCCCGAACCGGCTGCGCTGGCCGGCGCCTGCACCGTCGCCACCTGTACTTGCGGCGCGCGCGCGGCACGCCAGCCCAGCGCGCCGGCGACCAGCGCCACCAGCACGATCAGCGCTGCCACGAGCCACGGCCAGCGCCGCCGCGGCGCGGGCAGATCGCGATCGGCGCGCTCGATGCGCAACTGCTGCAGTAGATCCTGTGGGCTTTGGCTCATGGTGTTCGACGCTCGGCGACGATGTCGCGTACGGTGACCAGTTTGAGGTGAGCGCAGCGTAGATGAAATGCGCGCCGGTCAAGCATCGCGGCTGACAGCTGTCAGCCGGGTGCTGCGCGGATGAGACAGTGACGCGACTCGGGACATAGCGCTGCATGGGATCGCACCATCCTCGTCGTCCCCGCGCAAGAACGTCATCCCCGGGTGGTTGTGTCGGGGACGCGGATCCAGCAGCGTTAGCGCACGTTGCGCTGGATGCCCGCATGCGCGGGCATGACGACGTGGGTGCTGCCCACGACCGGAATCCACGTCCAGCCTCTGAGGCTGAAAAATTCACAGCCTCTCAGCTCACAGCCAGCCCTTCTGCCGCGCCAGCCGGTAGGCCTCGATGCGGTTGCTCACGCCGAGCTTGCCGATGGCCTCCGACAGATAATTGCGCACCGTGCCGTGGGTCAGGTTGAGGCGCTGCGCGATTTCGCTGGCGGCCACGCCTTCGCCCGCCAGGCGCAGCACCTGGCGCTCGCGGTCGCTGAGCGGGTCGGCCTCGCTCCATGCCTCGATCGCCAGTTGCGGATCGATGGCGCGGCCGCCGCGCTGCACGCTGCGCAAGGCCTCGGCCAGTTTCTCGGCGGGGGCGTCCTTGAGCAGATAGCCGGCCACGCCGGCATCCAGCGCACGGCGCAGGAATCCGGCGCGCGCGAAGGTGGTGACGATGACGACCTTCACTGGCAATGCGTGGCGCTGCACGCGCTGCGCAAGTTCCAGCCCACTGAGGCCGGGCATCTCGATGTCGGTGACCAGCACGTCGGGCTTGAGGCGCTGCAGTTCGCGCCAGGCCGCCTCGCCGTCGCCGGCGCGGCCGACGACTTCGATATCGGATTCCATGTTGAGCAGCGCGGCCAGCGCGCCCAGCACCAGCGACTGATCCTCGGCCAGCAGCACGCGCATCATCGGCCACGCCCCGCCACCGCGCCGCTCATGGCTGCGGCCGGGATGGCAGCAGCGTCCGCGGGCACGTCGCTGCCGATCAGCCGCGCCACCGGCGCCAGCGGCAGTTCGGCGCACAGGCGCGTGCCGCAGCCGGCGGGCGCGTCGATGCTCAGCGCGCCGCCCAGCACGGTCAGTCGTTCGCGCATGCCGGCCAGGCCGTTGCCCTCGCGCGCGATGCCGCCGCGACCATCGTCGCCGATGCACAGACGCACCCGCGCGGCGTCCTGCTCGAGATGGATCACCACCCGCGTCGCCTGCGCGTGGCGCAGCACGTTGGTGGCGGCCTCGCGCAGCACCATGGCCAGCGCGGCATCCTGCGCACCGGGCAGGCTGGTGGCGATGATGCGGTTGTCCACGTGCACGCCAGCGGTTTCCAGCAGCAGCCGCGCGCTGGCCAGCTCGGCCATCAGCTGCGGCGCGCGCAGGCCGCTGACCGCGGCGCGCACCTCGGTCAGTGCCGCGCGCGCCACGCGCTCGACCTCGCGCATCTCTCGTCCCGCCGCCGCCGCATCGCTCTCGACCAGGCGCGCGGCCAGCTCGCTCTTCAGCGCCACCAGCGACAGCGTGTGCCCGAGCAGATCGTGCAGGTCGCGGCCGATGCGCTCGCGCTCGGCGCTGGCGCCGAGGCGGCGCACCTCGTCGTGGCTCATGCGCAGGCGCGCGTCGCTGATGCCCTTGGCGCGGTACATCAGGTTCATGCCGCCGACGGCCAGTGCCCAGAACGTCACGCTCAACGTGTTCGGCCAGGCCCAGTGCAGCAACCACTGCGCCTCGGCCATGAATGCCGCCACCGTCAGCACCATCACCAGTACACCAACCCGCGTGCTGCGGAAGGCGAAGGCGGCGAACACGCAGGCGTAGATGATGTAGACCATCGCCCCCCAGTTCAGCGGCGCCAACAGAAAACCCAACGCCGCCAGCGCCGGCACGTAGCGCCAGGTCGCCCGCGCCGGCACACTGTAGGCGCGCAGGTAGAACCACAGGAACAGCGCATAGCCCAGCGCCGTCGCCGGCAGCCAGTCGTGCAGCGGCGTGCCGCTGAGCAGGGGCACGGCGATGATCCAGAAGCTCCAGACCAGATTGATCAGCGCGAAACGCCAGCGGCGCGTGCGCTTGTCCGCCATGCCGGAACGGGCCAGCACCGAATCCGGGGCGATGGAGAGCAGCGACATGTCATGACCCTCGCGTGGACGGCGCCAGCCGCCTCAACCGCTGCGCCGCAGTCTACGCACGGCCAGCGCGAAAAACACCGCCGTGAACAGCAGCAGCGCCGCGATCGGCGGCCACGCCGGTGCCCGCGCCATGCCCACCGCGCGCAGGCTGAGCTCGCCCAGATACCAGGCTGGCCACAGCGGCGCGATCTGTTGCAGCAGATGCGGCATCGCGTTCATCGGCACCCACAACCCGGACAGGAACGACATCGGCAGGTAGATGAGGTTGGCCAGCGCCGGCGCCGCCTGCGCGCTGGCGCGGCTGCCGATCAGCAGGCCGATGGCGCAGAACGGCAACACGCCCAGCCCCATCGCGCCGAGCAGGCCCAGCCACTGCAGCGGCGCCAGGCGCACGCCGCCGAGCACCACCGCCAGCAGCGCCAGGATCACGAAGATCAGCAGCGCGAACAGCAGCGCCATCACCATCTTCGCCAGCAGGTACGCAGCCGGCGGCACCGGCAGCGCACGCTTCAGCATCAGCAGGCCGCGCTCGCGATCCACCGCCACGCCGATGCCGAAGCCGAACAGTCCCGGCGACATCACCCCGAACGCGGCCATGCTGCCCAGCACGTACACCGCCTGTTGCGCATTCCTGCCGGCGAACACCACGCCGAACAGCAGATAGAACATCCCCGGAAACACCAGCATCGGCAGCGCCGCGCCGGGCGTGCGCAGCACGCGCAGGAATTCGTAGCCCGCGTCCATGGCGTAGATGCGCGCGAGGCGCGGCCAGGGCATGGCTTCGACGGCGTTCATCAGGCGGCCTCGCGGGTCAGTTCGGTGAACGCCTCGCTCAGCCCGGCGCGGCGTACTTCCAGCGCGCTGAGCGTGGCGTCCTCGGCCAACAGGCGGCGCAGCACCGGCTCGGGCTCGCGCACGCTCAGCGTCAGCACGCCGGCGGCGCACTCGCAACTCTGCACGCCGGGCCAGGCGCGCAGGGTGTCGACGCCGAGCGCGCTGCGGCAGCGGATGCGCGTGCCCGCGCTGCATGCGCGCAGCTCCTCGACGCTGCCCGCGGCCAGCACGCGCCCCCGCGCCAGCACGACGACGCAATCGGCCAGCGCCTCGGCCTCCTCCAGGTAATGCGTGGTCAACAGGATCGCACAGCCCTCGCCGAGCAAGGCGCGCAGCGTCGCCCACAGGCGCTCGCGCGCGGCAATGTCCATGCCCACCGTGGGCTCATCGAGAAACAACATCTCCGGGCGTCCGCACAAGGCCAGCGCGAACTGCACGCGGCGCTGCTGGCCGCCGGACAGTTTGCCGTAGGGGCGCTGCAACACATCGCCGATACCGGCCAGATCCGCGCATTCGGCTAGCGCGCGCGGCCGCGGGTAGTAGTTCGCGGTCATGCGCAGCAGCTCGCCGACGCGCAGCGTGTCCGGCAAGGCGCCGTTTTGCAGCATCACCCCGATGCGCCGCCGCGGCGCGAGGGTCTGCGGATCGGCGCCGAACAGTTCGACCGTGCCGGCTTCGGCGCGGATCAAGCCCAGCAGCAACGCGATCGCCGTGCTTTTGCCGGCGCCGTTGGGGCCGAGCAGGGCCAGCAACTGCCCGCGCGCCAGGCGCAGATCGACGCCATCCAGGGCGCGCTGCGCGCCGTAGGTCTTGCGCACGGCGTGCAACACGGCCAGCGGCGGCGCGACGGATGCGTCGGTGGCGGATGTCGATGCGTTGCGCGTCATGGCCAGCTCCCGTGTCGATGCCAGTGTCGCGGCCGGGCGCCCGTGCCGGCAGTCGCGCACGTCAGCCATCGGCCTTGACATGCGTCATGCGCCAGCGCCGCGCACGGACCCAACCGCACTGGTATTACTATGCGCGGCTTGCCCGCAGCGGATCACGCACCATGCCCGTCCTGTTCACGCCCCCCGCACCCGTCAGCCTGCCGATCCAGGGCAGCAGCCAGCGCTTTCCGGTGCATCGCGTGTACTGCATCGGGCGCAATTACGGCGACCACGTGCGCGAGATGGGCGGCGACGTGAAACGCTCCAGTCCCGTGTTTTTCATGAAGCCGGCCGACGCGCTGTGGCTGGATGACGCGGTACCCTACCCCGGTGCCACCAGCGACTTGCACCACGAAGTCGAGATGGTGGTGGCCCTGCGCCACGGCGGGCAGGAGATTGCCGTGGCCGATGCGCTGGCTTGCGTTTACGGTTATGGCGTGGGGCTGGACCTGACCCGCCGCGACCTGCAGAACCTTGCCAAGGCCGACGGCGCGCCCTGGGACAGCGCCAAGGGCTTCGACGCCTCGGCGCCGATCTCGGCGCTCACCCCGGCCAGCGTGTGCGGCCATCCACAGCACGCCACGCTCGCGCTTCAGGTCAACGGCGCCACGCGCCAGCAAGCCGACATCGCGCAGATGATCTGGGCGTTGCCCGAGATCATCCACGAGCTGTCGAAACTGTGGTCACTGCAGCCCGGCGACGTGATCTTTACCGGCACGCCGGCCGGCGTCGGTCCGCTGCTGCGCGGTGACCGCTTCCACGCCGCGCTCGGCGACATCGCCACGCTGGAAGGGTATCTGGTCTGAGCATGCGCAAGCCGATGGACATCCGCCGACGCGCAGCACGCGTGCGCTCGGCCGGGATCATGCAACACGACACCCGCCATCACGTGCAGGGCTGGCGATGACGCTGCTGGCATTCGTGTTGTCGCTCGGCGTGATTTCGATCGCCGCCGGCGCGCTGGGCTCGCTGGTGGGTCTCGGCGGCGGCGTGCTGATCGTGCCGGTGCTGGTGCGCTTTTACGACGTCGACATCCGTCTGGCCATCGGCGCCAGCATCGTTTCGGTGATCGCCACCTCCAGCGGCGCGGCGGCAGCCTATGTGCGCGACGAAATGACCAACCTGCGCGCCGGCATGTTCCTCGAGATCGCCACGGTCACCGGCGCCGTCACCGGCGGCTACCTCACCACGCTGCTGCCCGCGCGTTTTCTCTACATCCTGTTCGGCGTGGTGCTGGCGTACTCGGCGCTGGCCACCTACCGTCATCGCCATGCCACCGCGCTGCTGAGCCATTCCGACGACCGCCTGGCCAATTACTTCAATCTGCACGGCCATTACCGCGACGAAGCCGAGCACCGCGACTACGACTACAAGGTGAAGAACACCTGGATCGGCCTGGCCATGATGTACGTGGCCGGCATGGTCAGCGCCCTGCTCGGCATCGGCTCGGGCGCGCTGAAGGTGCCGGCCATGGACCTCGCCATGCACCTGCCGATGAAGGTCTCCACAGCCACCAGCAATTTCATGATCGGCGTCACCGCCGCGGCCAGCGCGGGAATGTATTTCGAGCGCGGCCAGATCGACCCGGTCATCGCCGCGCCCGTGGCCATCGGCGTGCTGCTCGGCTCGATGTTCGGCGCGCGTTACCTGGGTCGCGCCACCAACAAGGGCGTGCGTCTGCTGTTCGTGGTGGTGTTGATCGCGGTAGCCGCGGAGATGCTGCAGCGTGGAGTGATGGGATGAGCCGCGAACATCCGCACCCGCACGCCGCGCCGCTGCGGGCCGCTGAACTGACGCGCCGCGTACGCCAGGTGGAACTGGCGATCAGCTGGGTGTTGCGCATCGGCGTGATCGTCTCGGTGCTGGTGATCGGCGTGGGCCTGCTGTTGATGTTTCTGCACCACCCCGAGCAGGCGCGGCTTTGGGATGACGGCAGCAACTACCACGCGCTGGTGCAGCCCGACGCCTATTTCCCGCACAGCATGGCGCAGCTGCGCGCGGCGCTCGCGGCGGGCGCAGGCAGTGGCGTGGTGGTACTGGGCGTGCTGCTGCTGATCCTCACGCCGGTATTGCGCGTGGCGGTCTCGGTGCTGTCGTTCGTGTATGAGCGCGACATGCCAATGGTGCTGGTGACACTGTTCGTGCTGACAGTCCTCGTGTTGTCGTTTGTGCTGGCCTGAAGCCTGGGCATAATGTTCCCGGTCATGCGGCCTTGGGGAGAACACCGTGGGAATGCTCAGCGAGTTCAAACAATTCGCCATGCGCGGCAACGTCATGGACCTGGCCGTCGGCGTGGTGATCGGCGCGGCTTTCGGCAAGATCATCACCGCGCTGGTGGACAACGTGATCATGCCGCCGATTGGCCTGCTGATCGGCGGCGTGGACTTCTCGGCGTGGAAATGGGTGCTGCGCGCGGCGCAGCCGGGGCACCCCGAGGTCTCCATCGCCATCGGCGTGTTCATCAACACGGTGATCCAGTTCCTGATCATCGCCCTGGCGATTTTCCTGATGGTGCGCGGGATCAACAAACTGGCGAAGCCCAAGCCCGCCGAAGCCGGTCCGCCACCGCCGCCGCCGGCCGACGTGCAGTTGCTCACCGAGATCCGCGACCTGCTCAAGCAGCAGCAATAGGCCTGCGCGGTTTCAGCCCGCCGCCAGCGGCGCATGGCAGCGGAACCACTCGGCCGCCAGCACCGCCGCGGCGGCCGCGACATTCAGACTTTCCACCGCGCCGCTGCCGGGGATGCGCAGGCGCACGTCAGCCGCCGCGATGAAGGCCGCATCCAGGCCCGCGCCTTCGGTGCCCAGCGCCAGCAGCGCGCGTGCGGGCAACGGCGCGGCGTAGATCGAGCGCGCGCGGTGCGGCGTGCTGGCCGCCACCGCAAACCCCGCCGCGCGCACCTCGGCCAGCGCGGCGGACGCAGCATGCACGGTGAGCAACGGCACCGCCTCGGCGCCGCCCTCGGCCACGCGCAGCGCGGCGGATGAGAGTAGCGCGCCGCCGCTTTCCGGCACCAGCACAGCCGCCACGCCAAAATGCGCGGCACTGCGCAGGATCGCGCCGAGATTGTGCGGATTGCCCACGCCATCCAGCCACAGCAGCAGCGCGGGACCAGCCGGCAGGGCGCGCAGCAGCGTTTGCAGATCCGGCGCCTGCGGGCGCAGAAATGCCGCGCACACGCCCTCGTGGTGCGTGCTGGCGGAGAGTTTTTGCAACTCATCCGGCGCGACGATGCGATAACCGATGCGCTGCCTGACGCACCACGCCAGCAGCGCGCGCAGTTCGCGCTGGCGCTCGGCGACCAGCCACAGCTTGCGCAAGTCCTGCGGCCGCCGCGCGAACGCGGCGAGGCAGGCATTGACGCCGACCAGGCGCTGTTCTGGCTCAGGCATGGGCACGCGCGCTGCGCGGCTGCGCGGCGCCGGGCGTCGCGGATCGGGAGGAGACCTCGGCATGCGCGGATTATAGTGAGGGCGGCCGGGCTGCTGCGCTTTGGCCGCTGCGGGCGTTGCCGGCCATCGCGCGGCTCCGTCAGGGACGCGAAGCGCGCGCAGGAACCGCCTGGATCACTTTCCCGCTGTTGCGGTCATTGTGGTTTTTGCGCACTGTGCGGACGCCATGCGGCATTGCGGACATCGCGCCATGACCCGATTGTTCCTGCGCATCGCCGATCTCGTCACGCTCGATGTCGATGCCATCGTCAATGCCGCCAACCCCACGCTGCTTGGCGGTGGCGGCGTGGATGGCGCCATCCACCGCGCCGCTGGCCCGCGCCTGCTGGCCGCATGCCGCGCGCTGCCCGAGGTCACACCCGGCGTGCGCTGCCCCACCGGTGCAGCCCGCATCACGCCTGCATTCGATCTACCGGCGCGCTGGGTGATCCACACGGTCGGCCCGATCTGGCAGGACGGGGCGCAGGGCGAAGCCGCGGCGCTGGCGTCGTGCTATCGCAACAGTCTGGCGCTGGCCGTGCAGGCCGGCGCGCGCAGCGTGGCGTTTCCCGCGATCAGTTGCGGCGTCTATGGCTATCCCTACGCCGCGGCCGCGCGCGTGGCACTGGCCACGCTGCACACGGCCGGCGCGGCGCAAGACCTGCGCGTGCTGCTGTGCGCCTGGTCAACCGCGGGCGCCGCCCATTACCGTGCCGCCGCCGCGACGCTGGGGATCGCGCTGGCCGCGGACTGAACCACTCCGCCCCTACAATGCGCCGATGCAGATCGGCCCCTACCGCATCGACCCGCCGCTGGTGCTGGCGCCCATGGCCGGGGTCACCGACAAGCCTTTCCGCCTGCTGTGCAAACGCATGGGCGCGGGTCTGGCCGTGTCCGAGATGACCCACTCCGACCCACGCCTGTGGACCAGCGCCAAATCACTGCAGCGCATGGACCACGCCGGCGAGCCCGCGCCAGTAAGCGTGCAGATCGCCGGCAGCGATCCGCGCCTGCTGGCCGAGGCCGCGCGCCACAACGTGGAGCACGGCGCGCAGATCATCGACATCAACATGGGCTGCCCGGCCAAGAAGGTGTGCAACGTGTGGGCCGGTTCGGCGCTGCTGCGGGACGAACCACTGGTGGCGCGCATCCTCGGCGCCGTGGTCGCGGCGGTGCCGGTGCCGGTGACGCTGAAGATCCGCACCGGCTGGGACCATGAAAACATCAACGCCGTGCGCATCGCGCGCATCGCCGAGGGCGCCGGCATCGCGGCGCTGGCGGTGCATGGGCGCACGCGCGCCGACAAATACGATGGCACAGCCGAGTACGCCACCATCGCCGCGGTCAAGGCCGCCGTGCGCATCCCGGTGATCGCCAACGGCGACATCGACGGCCCGCACAAGGCGCGTGCCGTGCTCGATGCCACCGGCGCCGACGCACTGATGATCGGCCGCGGCGCGCAGGGGCGACCATGGATCTTCGGCCAGATCGCACGCTATCTCGCTGACGGCGTGTTGCTGCCGGAGCCCGAACCCGCGGCGGTGGGCGAAATCCTCCGCGCGCATCTGTGCGCGCTGCATGCCTTCTACGGCGAGGATGCCGGCGTGCGCATCGCGCGCAAGCATCTCGGCTGGTATGCCAGGGACCGTGCCGAGAACACCGCGTTCCGCCACATCATCAATGCCGCCACCGACGCCGCCACGCAGCTGCGCCTGACCGCCGATTACTTCGCGCGTCAGGGACCGCGCGGCACGCGCGCCGCTTGAACATGGGTCGTCCAGTCGGCGGCGCCTCGCGCCCATAACCGGGCTACGGGCTTGTCGCGCAAAGCCCAATCCATCCCCAAACCGCCGCGCCATCCTCCCGCGTCCGATCGCGCAATCCGGGTTGAATGCATTTGGACGTCTGGACGTCGATTCCACGAAGTCGCGCGCCAGCGGCCGATTCATCCACGTGCCGGCGGATGTGGCTACAATGCGCGCCAGTTTTATCTCTCCATCCTGATCAAGGGATATTTTGATGAGCAGCTACCTCTTCACCTCCGAGTCGGTCTCCGAAGGTCACCCGGACAAAGTCGCCGACCAGATCTCCGACGCCGTGCTCGACGCCATCCTCGCGCAGGATCCGCGCGCGCGCGTGGCCTGCGAAACCATGGTCAAGACCGGCGTCGCCATCGTCGGCGGCGAGATCACCACCAACGCCTGGGTGGACATCGAGGCGCTGGCGCGCAAGGTGATCAACGACATCGGCTACACCACCTCCAACATCGGCTTCGACGGCCACACCTGCGGCGTGCTCAATCTGATCGGCAAGCAATCGCCGGACATCGCGCAGGGCGTGGACCGCAAGAAACCCGAGGAACAGGGTGCCGGCGACCAGGGCCTGATGTTCGGCTTCGCCTGCCGCGAAACCGCCACGCTGATGCCGGCGCCGATCCACTACGCGCACCGCCTGGTCGAGCAGCAGGCCAAGGTGCGCAAGGCCGGCAAGCTGAAGTGGCTGCGCCCGGACGCGAAAAGCCAGGTGACGCTGCGCTACGACGACCAGAAAATCGTCGGCCTCGACGCCGTGGTGCTGTCCACCCAGCACGACCCCGACATCAAGCACAAGGATCTGGTCGAGGCGGTGCGCGAGCACGTGCTCAAGCCGGTGCTGCCCAAGGCCTGGCTGGACAAGCTGCCGGCCAACAAGGTGCACATCAACCCCACCGGCAAGTTCGTCATCGGCGGACCGGTGGGCGACTGCGGGCTGACCGGGCGCAAGATCATCGTCGACAGCTACGGCGGCTGGGCGCGCCACGGCGGCGGCGCGTTCTCCGGCAAGGACCCGTCCAAGGTCGACCGTTCGGCGGCCTACGCCGCGCGCTACGTGGCCAAGAACATCGTCGCCGCGGGCCTGGCCGAACGCTGCGAGATCCAGATCTCCTACGCCATCGGCGTGGCCCATCCCACCTCCGTCTCGGTGACCACGTTCGGCACCGGCGTGATCGAGGACAGCGCCATCGAGAAACTCATCCGCGCGCACTTCGACCTGCGCCCGTACGGGCTGGTCAACATGCTCGACCTGCTGCACCCGATGTACCAGGCCACCGCCAGCTACGGCCACTTCGGCCGCGCGCCGCAGCAGCACACCTACCACTGGAGCCAGCGCGAAAACGGCAAGGACGTGAAAAAGTCCACGCAGTTCACCGCGTTCTCGTGGGAGAAAACCGACCGCGCCGAGGCGTTGCGCGAGGCCGCCGGCCTCGGCCGCAAGCTGGCTGCCAAGGCCGCGCGCAAGCGCTGAAACGCTGCGGCGACTCGTCTCGAATCAATCGCGTCGGAGGACCAGGAACCATCCGATCATCATTCCCGCACCGGAACGTCATCCCCGAGTGCTTGTGTCGGGGACGGGAGGCGATTCACAGCAGCGAAGCTGGCCATCCGGCGCCACGCGAACCCACGGAATCCCCGCCCCCGCCTTCGCGGGGGCAGGCTCTGCGCGGGGATGACGGGCTCAACGAACCGGCTGCTGCGCTGAGGAATCCCGTCTTGCCGTGCATGCTTGTCCTCAGGGCACCAGCGTCACCGGCACCCTGGCCTCGTCGAGTACGGTGCGCGACACCGAGCCCAGCAGCCAGCGCATGAGCAGATTTTTTTCGGTGTGGCCCATGACCAGCGCGGCGGCGTTGCTGCTGCGCAGCGCATCGATCAGCAACTCGGCCGGCGCGCCCAGCAATACTTCGCCGCTGCACTCGACGCCTGCGGCCCTGGCGGTATCGCAGAGCTTGCCCAGCGTCTGCCGCATGTCCGCGATGCGTTGCGGATCGACCTCACCCATGCCAACGCCGCCATAGACCTCGGGCAGTTCGATCACGCTGATCACGCGCAGCGGTTGCGCGCGCAGCCGCGCCAGTTGCAGCGCGTAGTCGAAAGCGCGCTGCGCGGGCCCGGACCCATCCCAGGCCACCAGCAGTGGAGCCGTGTTCGCAGCCATCACCCTTCTCCAGCCAAGCCAACCCGCAGCGAGCGGGCACGAGCCCATGCTGCCGCGATATCCAGGCTGCCGCCTTGACCGGGATCAAGTGCCGGGCCTGGCGATAGTCGTCGGCGCCGGCACGGCGGATAGCCGCTGCCGCGCCTGCGCCGCCACGCCATCGCGCAGTGCCCAGCGCAGCAGTGCCACGTTGGGGCGCAGCGCCGCCAGCAGCACGGCATCGCGGCGCCGATCCACTTCGTGCAGGCCGTACATGCCCCGCGCCCACGGCGGCAACAACGCGCAGCCCGCGTCGATATAAGGCCGGTTGAGCCACTGCCGCGGGCCGCCACGACCGAGGCCGCGCAGCAGCGCCAGGATGGCCTGCGCGCGTTCGCCACCGGCCAGTTGCGCGCGCATGGCCTGCAGGTAATCCTGCGCCGCGGCGCGTGTCATCGGCACCTGCGTGGCGCCAAGGGCCTGCGCCACGCGCGCGGTCTCGGCGTAGTAGCGATCCTGATCCTGCGGACTGAGCGGGTCGCCGCCGAGCAGCAACCAGGCATCGAGAAAACTGCTCACCTCGGCGACGTGCACCCAGGTCAGCAGGGCGGGATCAGCGGCCGCGTAGGCGCGTCCATCGGGCGCGGTGCCGCGCAGCGGCGCATGGATGGCGCGCACCCGGGCCACCGCCTGCGCGGCCATGGCGGCATCGCCATACGTCGTGGCCGCGATGAACAGCGCGGTGCGCCCCAGTCGCCCGCTCAGGTCGCCGCGCAGATCGGAGTGATCCCACACCGCCGCCAGCGCCAGCGGATGCAGCGCCTGCAGCAGCAGCGCGCGGATGCCGCCGACCAGCATCGGCACGAAGTCGGCGTGCACGCGCCAGCACACCGCATCGGCATCGAACCACCCCGCTGCACCGGGCGGGCGGGTGAAATCCACGCGCCGCCCATCCGCGGCGGTCAGGCGCCGGACCTGACCCTGCAAGACCCTGCGCAACGGCTCGGCAAGCGCATCGATCATCGCCGCATGCTAGCAGTCTGTCGGACTTTGCCCAGCCGGGCTCCGAATCCGTCTGTGCGGTCCCGCTCCGCCGCGGCCTGGCCTGTAGAGCCACGGACCTGCGCAGCGTCGAAAATCCGTCCTCGCGCACAGCCGAATGCTCGTCTCGACCAGCCAAGCCCGACAGGCTGCTCGCGCCACGGCCTGCAGCAGACACCGTGCACGCTCGCGAAACTGTACGCAGCCAGCAGAGCCGGCATACTTCACAGGGTCCGGTACGGGAATCGATCTCGCGATGCGTGCACGCCTCCGACTCTGGCTGCAGGTGCCGCTGGCACTGCTGCTGATCACCAGCAATACGCTGCTGCATACCGCGCTGCTGCTGCCAGTGGCACTGCTCAAGGCGCTGCTGCCGCTGCCGGCCTGGCGCCGCGCCTGCTCCGCGCTGCTGGCGCGCATCGTCGAAAGCTGGATCGGCGTCAACAGCGCGCTGATCGGACTGATGACGCCCATGCGCCTGCATGTCGACGGCATCGACGGCCTGAGCCGCGCGGGCAGCTATCTGATGCTGAGCAATCATCAGAGCTGGGTGGATATCCCGGTGCTGCAAAAGGTCTTCAACCGGCGCATCCCGTTCATGCGCTTTTTCCTGAAAAAACAACTGATCTGGGTGCCGGTGCTGGGGCTGGCCTGGTGGGCGCTGGATTTCCCGTTCATGCAGCGCCTCGACCGCGCCACGCTGAAAAAACACCCCGAGCTGCGCGGCAGCGATGTCGCGGCGACGAGGCGCGCCTGCGCCAGGTACCGCGGCATGCCGGTGACCGTGATGAACTTCGTCGAAGGCACGCGCCACACACCCGCAAAGCACGCGGCACGCGCCTCACCCTTCGCGCACCTGCTGCGGCCCAAGGCCGGCGGCGTGGCGTTCGTGCTGGACGCGATGGGCGATGCGCTGCGCGTGATCCTCGATGTCACCGTGGTCTATCCAGACGGCTGTCCGACGCTGCTGGACCTGCTGGCTGGACGCATCCGCGAGGTCCGCGTGCAGGTGCGCGAACGCGCGATCCCGCCTGATCTGCAGCACGGCGACTACGAAAACGACGCCGCGTTCCGCGCGCGCTTCCAGCAGTGGATCAACCTGCTGTGGCTGGAGAAGGACGCGCTGATCGTGCGCATGCTGGCCGACGCGGCGGGCTCACGCGGCGCTCTGCCCTGACGACGGTATCTCTCAGAAGGGAATATCGTCGTCATCGAGACCCGCATCACCGGCTGGCGGCGCGCTGGGGGCAGCCGCTGCACCGCGGCTGGCGGGCGCGCTGCCGCGCCGTTGGCCGCCTTCGGCGCCCGCTTCGGGACTGGCGAAACGCGTGCCGCCCTCGCCACCGCCCTGCCCGCCGAGCATCTGCATCTCGTTGGCGATGATGTCGGTGCTGTAGCGCTCGACGCCCTCCTTGTCGGTGTACTTGTCGGTGCGCAGCGAGCCTTCGATATAGACCTGCCGACCCTTGCGCAGGTACTCGGCGGCGATGTCGCCAAGGCGCCCGAACAGTTTGACGCGGTGCCACTCGGTGCGTTCCTGCTGCTCGCCGGTCTGCTTGTCCTTCCAGCTTTCGCTGGTGGCGATGCGCAGGCTGGTCACCGAGGTACCACCCGCGGTCGCGCGGCGCTCGGGATCGGCGCCCAGATTGCCCACCAGAATCACCTTGTTGACGCCACGTGCCATGCGCGTTCTCCGCCTGTGTCTCGGAACCGGGATCAGAGCGGAACTTTAGCATGCGGCGTGCGCAAACCCGGGCCGCGAGCCTGTCAGCCCATGCCGCTCTCGGCTGCAGGCGCGGACTGGCGCAGGCGTGCGCCGCTGGCCAGCAACAGCAGCAGCCACGACAGCGCCACCACGGCGCCGACGATGAACACGCCGCGCACGCCGATGGCGCCCAGCAGCACGCCACCGACCGCGCCGCCGATGATCACGCCGAAAAACTGCGCGGCAGAATACGCGCCCAGGGCCGCGCCGCGCCGCGCCGGCTGCGCCATGCGTGACACCAGCCCCGGCATGCTGGCCTCGAGCAGGCTGAAGGCGACGAAGAACAGGATCGCCCCCAGCAGCCCCAGCGCCAGCGAACCGCGCGCGAACGCCAGCGCCAGCAGCCCAAGACCGAGCAGCAACGCGCTGACCTGGGTCACGCGCACGCTGGCGTCGAGGCCACGCAGGCGCGGCAGCGCGCCGCCCATCACCAGCCCGGCGGCCAGCAGCGCCGGCACGTAGATGCGCCATTGCTCGCCCACCGCCAGATGCAGGCCATGCGCCAGCTGCAGTGGCATGACCACGAAAAACAGCGTCAGCAGGCCGTGCAGCACGAAGGCGGACACATCCAGCGTGAGCAGGCGCGCATCGCGCAGCGTGTGCATGATCGCGGCCAGGCCCTCGCTGCCATGCGCGCGCGGCGGCGGCGCGTGCGGCACCAGCAGCCACAGCGCCACGATCGCCACCAGCACCAGCACGAAGGTCAGCCCGAACAGGCCTTGCAGGCCACCCAGGTGCGCGGCCAGCGTCGAGCCCAGCAGCATCGCCAGCAGGAAGGCCAGCCCGATCATGCTGCCGAGGATGCCCATGACCGCGTTGCGGCTGTGTTCGCTGGACAAATCGGCCGCCAGCGCCTGGCTGGCGCCGGTGACCGCGCCGGTGCCCTGCAGCGCGCGACCGAGGATGATGCCGTCGATCCCGTGCGCGAGCGCCGCGACCAGGCTGCCCAGCGCGAACAGCAGCAACCCGAAGGTGATCACCGGCTTGCGCCCGATGCGGTCGGACAACAGGCCCAGCGGAATCTGCAGCAGCAGATGCCCGATGCCGTAGATGCCCAGCGCCACGCCGATCAGCCATGGCGTCACCCCGGGCATGCGCTGCAGGTCCAGTGCCAGCACCGGCAGCACCAGAAACAGGCCGAACATGCGCAGCCCCACCACCAGCGCCAGCGCCAGCGCGCTGCGTAGTTCCTGTTTCGTCATATGGACTACGACCGCGCTGGCGCGGCGCGGTTCCACGGCGCGTGTCGATTCACCGCATGCCCACGCCCGGGTCGGCACTGTAAGCGGACACGCCGTGCCTATAATTGCAGTTGAACGATTCGTGAACCCGCCACATGAGTGTCGCCGTCCCTACCACCTCCGCCTCCCGCTTTGACGCCGTGCGCGACCTGGCCGCGGTCGACATGGCCGGCGTCGACCGCGTCATCCGCGCGCGCCTGCGCTCGGATGTGGCGCTGGTCAACCAGATCGCCGAACACATCATTGGCGGCGGCGGCAAGCGCCTGCGCCCGCTGCTGCACGTGCTGGCCGCGCGGGCGGCCGGCCATGCCGGCGATCAGCACCACAAGCTGGCCGCGATCATCGAGTTCATCCACACCTCGACCCTGCTGCACGACGATGTGGTCGATGAGTCCGGCCTGCGCCGCGGGCGCAAGACCGCCAACGCGCTGTGGGGCAACGCGGCCAGCGTGCTGGTCGGCGATTTCCTGTACTCGCGTTCGTTCCAGCTGATGGTCGAACTGGACGACATGCGCGTGATGCGCATCCTCGCCGATACCACCAACGCCATCGCCGAGGGCGAGGTGCTGCAGTTGCTCAGCGTGGGCAATCCAGATACCGACGAAGCCGCCTACGACCGCGTGATCGAACGCAAGACCGCGGTACTGTTCGCCGCCGCGTGCCGTCTCGGCGGCGTGCTGGCCAATGCCCCCGAGCCGCTATGCGCGGCGCTGGCGCGCTACGGGCTGGAGCTGGGCTTCGCCTTCCAGATCGCCGACGACCTGCTGGATTACACCTCGGATGCCGACACGCTGGGCAAGAACATCGGCGACGATCTGGCCGGGGGCAAGGTCACCCTGCCGCTGATTTACACGCTGCGCGCGGCCGCGCCGGCGCAGGCCGAAGTGCTGCGCCAGGCCATCCGCGCGGGCGGCGGGCCACTGCACGAAGTCCTGGCGATCATCCGCGGCTGCGGCGCATTGCCGCGGGTACGCGCGCGCGCCGAAGCGCACGCCGAGGCAGCCCTGGCCGCACTGGAGCAAATCGCACCCAGCGCCCAGCGGGATGCACTGGCCGCGCTGGCGCGCTACGCCGTCGATCGCGATCACTGAGCGCGTGACGACGCGAGCATCTGCGTCCGCGCACACTCGTGCCGTCCACGGTCATCGGGTATAAGCATTGATCCGTCCACCATCCAATGGGATCCCATGCGCACGTTCGTCCTGCTTGTCATCACCGTGCTCGGCGCCAGCCTGGGCAGCACGGCCAGCGCCGTCGCCGTCAAACCGGAAACGGCGGTCAATTATCGCCAGGGCATCTACCACGCCATCCTGTGGAACTTCGCGCCCATGGCGCAGATGGTGCAGGGCAGGCAACCCTGGAATCAGGCCACATTCGCGCAGGGCGCTGCGCGCATCGCGTTCTACAGCCAGCAATTGCTGGAAGGGTTCCCGCCCGGTTCGCTGACCGCCAGGAGCGAAGCCAAGCCCGCGATCTGGCAGCACTGGACCGAGTTCAGCACGAAGATGCGCAATTTCGAGAATGCCTCCGCCACGCTGGCCATGGTCGCCAAGAGCGGCGACGAGGCCGCCAGCAAGGTCGCGTTCGGCAAAACGGCGCAAACCTGCAAGTCCTGCCACGACGCGTTCCGCAAGGAATGAATCCGCGCCGGCGGCGTCCGCTTACGGCGGCCAGCCGGCGGCGTGCTGCGCCAATGTGCGCTTGAGCGCGGGCAGCGCCTGCAGCGCATGCATGCCCAGGCCACGCGCGGCCACCGCCGGTGTCGCGCGCAACGCGAATACGCGCGCCAGCGCATCGAACGCATGGGCATCCAGCCAGTCGGCGCTGCGCCGGCGCCGCGCGTAGCGCGCCAGCAGCGTCGCGGCACCTGGATCGCGGCCCGCACGGCGCGCGCTGGCAAGCAGGTCGCACAATTCCTGCACGTCGCGCAGGCCCAGATTCACGCCCTGTCCGGCCAGCGGATGCACGGCGTGCGCGGCATCGCCCAGCAGCGCCAGACGCGGCGCAGCGAAGCGCTCGGCCACCGCCAGGCGCAGCGCGAACGCGGCGCGCGCCGAATCCAGCTGCAGCGACCCCAGACGAAAATCGCTGGCCACGCCGACGGCATGGGCGAACTCGCCTGCATCCAGCGCCAGCACGCGCGCGGCTTCGGCCTCGGGCAGCGACCACACCAGCGACACGCGTCCATCCGCCAGCGGCAGCAAGGCCAGCGGGCCACCGGGCAGGAAGCGTTGCCACGCCGTATCCGCATGCGGCCGCGCGCTGCGCAAATGCGCCACCACGGCGCGCTGGCCATAGTCGCGCCCGCGCACGCCGATGCCGGCGGCCTGGCGCAAGGGTGACTCGCGCCCATCGACGGCCAGCAGCAGGCGCGCGCGCAACTGCGTGCCATCGGCAAGATCCAGGCGCGCGCTGTCCGCTTCGGCAACATGGCCCACGGCCTGCGTGGCACTGCGCAGCGTCACACCGGCGCGACCCAGGGCCTGCCACAGCGTCCATTGCAGCAAACGGTTCTCGACGATCCAGCCCAGGCACTGCGCATCCAGCAACCCGGCATCGAAGTCGAACGCGGCGCCGCTGGCCGTGTCCCATACGTGCATGGCGCGATACGCCGCGACACGCTCGCGTCCGGCCAGCGGCCACACGCCCAGCGCCGCCAGCAGGCGCGCGCTGGATGGCGCCAGCGCGACCACGCGCAAGTCCAGTTCCGCGCCCGGCGCGGTCGGCGCAGCCGCGGCGTCGAGCAGTTGCACGGCGTAGCCCTGCTGCGCCAGCGCCAGCGCCGCGCTGGCGCCAACCATGCCGGCGCCGATGACAATGACGTCCGCGTCCAGGCGCCGGCTCATGGCAGGGATTCCAGCACCGCGCGCGGCGGCTGTCCGCGCCACCCCATGCCGTGGCGCAGCAGGCGCTGCCGCAGCGGCGGCACGAGTTGTGCCGCCAGCAACCCCAGCGTGCGCAACGGCGCCAGCGCCGGCTGCGGCATGCAGGCCAGTGTCGCCAGCGCGTGCGTGAAGCGCAGCACGCCGTCGCGATCCGCTGCGCGGCGCGCGGCATAAGCGGCCAGACGTGCGGCGTCGCCGGGATCGCCGCCCGTGGCCAGCATCTCGGCCAGCGTCAGCGCATCACGCAAACCCAGATTGAAGCCCTGCGCGCCGATCGGATGCACGGTTTGCGCGGCGTTGCCGATCAGCACCGCGCGCGTGGCGACCAGCGCCGCGGCGACGCCGCGGCGGATCGGCCACGCCTGGCGCCGCGCCGCGTCAAGCAGGCGCCCTGCGCGCCAGCCCAGACGCTGCTGCGCATAGGCCGCATACGCGGCATCGTCCAATGCCATGACGGCCTCGGCGTCAGCGCTGGCGACGCTGAGCACCAGCCCGGCGCGGTCGCCGGCCAGCGGCAGCAACGCCACCGGCCCCGCATCGCCGAGGCGCTCGTAGGCGACTCCATCCAATGCGCGCGCGCAGCGCACCTGGCCGACGATCAGCGTCTGCGCATAATCATGGTGCTGCACGCCGATACCCAGCGCCGCGCGCACCGTCGATTCGCTGCCATCGGCGCCGACCACAAGGTCGTAGCGGCGCGCCAACACCGCGTGCGCGGATTCGATCTCCACCTCGGCCGATTCGCAGCCGGCACGCAACGTTCGCAGCCGGGCCGGGCGCAGGCGCTGCACATGCCGTGTCGCGTCCAGCGCGCGCTCGAGCGCCGCCCCCAGCGCGCGCGCCGGGACGATGTGCCCGAGCGCATCCACACCCGCCGCGCCCGCATCCAGCCGCAAGCTGCCGAAATCACCCGCGCGCGAAACCACGATACGGCGCAAAGCCTGCGCTTCGGGCTGCACGTACGGCCACACGCCGATCGCGGCAAGTCCGTTGACCGTGGCGCGCGCCAGGGCCAGGTTGCGCTCCTCACTGCGCGGCGCGTCAGTGCGTGGCGGCACCGCCTCGGCCAGCGTGCAGTCGATGCTCGCGTGATCCAGCGCGAGGGCAAGACTGCTGCCCACCAGACCGCCGCCGACGATCAGAATGCGCGTGTGCGCGCCATCGTTCTCGCTCATGCGCGCATGATACGCGGGCCACCCCCGCTCCGAGGTACGCGCGTGATGCAGGCCAGCCGATGGAACTGATCCTGGTGCGCTGCGCCGCCGCCGAAGCGGCGCCCGGAACACTGCGCGGGCAGGCGCCGCTGCGTCTGGGCAGCACCGGCTTCGCCGCGCTGGAGCGCCTCGCCGCGAGCTGGATCGGCCCGCCGCCGCACTTGCTGTATTGCTCGGATTTGCGCCGGGCGCTGCAGGGCGCGCAGATTTTCGCCGCGCGCTTCGCGCTGGAACCGCTGCCCGACGCACGTCTGCGCGAGCTGGATCTGGGGCAATGGAACGGCGTCGATTTCGCCAGCGCCAGCCTGCGCCACCCGGCGGCGTGGCGGCAGTGGAATGACGACTGGATCGGCAGCGCGCCGCCCGGCGGCGAATGCTGGCACGACCTGGCGCGGCGCGTGCGCAGTTGGCTGCAGGGCCTGGCCGCAGGCGGCGGCGATGAGCGCCGCGTGCTGGTGCTCAGCCACGAGAATCCGCTGCGCGCGCTGCTGGCCGAGGTACTGGAACTGCCGCCCGCGGCCACGCGCCGGCTGCGCATCGAGCCGGCGCACGCCAGCGCGCTGCGCCTCGCTGGCGGCACCTTTGAAGTATCCTATTTGAATTCGCCGCAGTTTCTGCTGCTCTGATCCGACTTCAATGGAACGCGCCATGCCCGCAGCGGTTGCCCGCCTCATCTCGCCACGCGCCCTTACCCTCAGCGCCCTGATCGCGCTGGCGGTGGCGACGCGCCTGGTGATTTTCTTTTTTCCCGGCGTGATCCCGTACAACTTCACTCCGGTCGAGGCACTCGGTCTGTTCGGCGGCGCCTGGTTCGCCGACAAGCGCAGTGCGTTCATCGTGCCGTTGGCGGCGATGGCGGCGTCCGACCTGATCATCGGCCTGTACCCGCTGCTGCCGCTGGTGTATGCCTGCATTGCCGGCAGCGTGCTGCTCGGCTTCGGCCTGCGCGGCAAGCGCAGCGCATCCAGCATCGCCGTGGCCGCCGTAGTCAGCAGCACCGGCTTCTACCTGATCACCAATTTCGGCGTGTGGGCCAGCACCCACATGTACCCGCACAGCCTCGCCGGGCTGCTCGCCTGCTATGTCGCCGGGCTGCCGTTTTACCCCGCCACGCTGGCTGGCACGCTGCTGTGGAGCGCGATTCTGTTTGGCGGCTATGCCCTGCTGACGCGGCGCTGGCCAACACTGGCTGCAGCAGCACTCACCCGCTGAGCCGGGCCGCTTGCGCGTCGCCGCGCGGCGCAATCGATCTCGGCAGCGGACCTGCGGAATACACATGGGCAACCGGCTCTCGAAAATCTACACGCGCACCGGCGATGACGGCAGCACCGGCCTGGGCGATGGCTCGCGCGTGCAAAAGGACGCCGCACGCGTCGGCGCGTATGGCAGCGTGGATGAACTCAACAGCGTGCTGGGCATGCTGCTGGCGGCCCATCCGCCCGCGTCGATGGCGGCCGAACTGACGCGCATCCAGCACACGCTGTTCGATCTGGGCGGCGAGCTGTGCATCCCGGGCACGGCACTGATCGAACCCGTCGATATCGAATGGCTGGAGCACACACTGGATCGCTACAACGCCGATCTGCCGCCGCTCAAGGATTTCATCCTGCCCGGCGGCGGCATGGCTGCGGCGACCTGCCATCTGGCGCGCACCGTGTGCCGCCGCGCCGAGCGCGAGACCGTGACGCTGGCGCATGCCGAGCCGGTGCGCGCCGAGGTGCTGGGCTATCTCAACCGGCTGTCAGACCTGTTGTTCGTGCTGGCCCGCGTGCTGGCCCGCGCCGACGGTGCCGGCGAGGTGCTGTGGCAGCGCCAGCACCGCCGCGGCTGAACCGGCATGCTGCGCCTGTACACGCATGACGCCTGCCTCGCGCACCAGCCCGGCGCTGGTCACCCCGAGTCGCCGGCACGTCTGGCCACCGTGCTGCACGCACTGGATCACGATCACTTTGCCGCGCTGGATCGCTGCGAGGCGCCGCGCGCAACCCGCGCCATGCTCGAACGCGCGCACGACGCGGACTACGTCGCGCGCATCTTCGCCCTCGCCGAGGAATGCGCGCGCAGCGGCGCAAGCCTGCATGTGGACGCCGACACGGTGCTCGCGCCCGCTACGCTGGAGGCTGCCCTGCGCGCCGCCGGCGCCGTGGTCGCGGCGGTCGATGCAGTGCTCGATGGTGCCTGCCGACGCGCGTTTTGCGCGGTGCGTCCGCCCGGCCACCACGCCACGGCCACGCAAGCGATGGGCTTTTGCATCTTCAACAGTATTGCCGTCGGCGCCGCGCACGCGCTGGCGGCGCATGGCCTCAAGCGCGTGGCGATCATCGATTTCGACGTACACCACGGCAATGGCACGCAAGACATCGCCGCGCGCGAACCGCGCCTGTTGTACCTGTCCACCCACCAGAGCCCGCTCTACCCAGGCACCGGCGCGGCCAGCGAGCATGGTCGCGGCAACGTTTTCAATGCGCCCTTGCCGCCCGGCACCGGCGGCGAGGAGTTCCGCGCCACCTGGCACGAGCTGCTGCTGCCGCGCCTGGCCGCGTTCCGGCCGCAGTTGCTGCTGGTTTCGGCCGGCTTCGACGCGCACCGCCTGGACCCGCTGGCCGACATGAATCTGGGCAGCGAGGATTTCGCCTGGCTGGGCGCCGAGCTGACGACCCTGGCCGATGCGCATGCGTCAGGCCGACTGGTTTCGGCACTGGAGGGCGGCTACAGCCTCAGCGCGCTGGCTGCAGCGGTGCCGGCTTACCTCGCCGCGCAGCTTGGCTGAAAGCCGCTCAGCGACGCTTTCCGGCGACGTCGCGCGCGACGAAATCCAGCGCCAGCGAATTGATGCAATAGCGCAGTCCGGTCGGTGGCGGACCATCGGGAAATACGTGGCCGAGATGCGAGCCACAGCTTGTGCAACGCGCCTCGACGCGATGCATGTCATGGCTGGTGTCCTCGCTCTCGCTCACCGCGGTCGCTGCGATGGGTTGCCAGAAACTGGGCCAGCCCGAACCCGAGTCGTACTTGGCCGCGGAATCGAACAACGGCGCCGCGCAAGCGATGCACACGTAAGTGCCATCGGCGTGGTGCCGATACCAGCGGCCACTGAACGGCGCCTCGGTGACGGAACAGCGGCACACGGCGTACTGTTCCGGGCTGAGTCGCGCGCGCCAGTGCGCGTCGGCGGGAGTTTGCTTGCTGGTGTCGTTCATGTGCGCACGCGTTCCCGATTGCATGGGGCTTCTGTTAGTTTAGCCGCGTCTTTCTGGGGAAGTTGCGCGTGCCCTGTTTGCGTTCGTTGCCGCACCGGCGACTGCTGGTTCTTGCCCTCTCGCTCGCCTTGCTCGACGCCAGCGCCGCGGCCCTGGCACAAGGCGCCAATGCGCTGTGCCCGCTCGGCGCGAGCGATTGCGCGCGGCCGCGCTACGACTACAGCCAGTGCCGCAGAAACGATCTGCTGGATTTCTACGTACCCGGCCTGCCCGTGGCTGACCGCGCCACGCGCGCGAAACTGCCGGTGCAAATCCACGCCGCCGCGGCCAGCAGCAGCGACGGCGAGCACTATCAACTCAGCGGCCACGTGCATCTGGCACGCGGTGATCAACTGCTGCAGGCGCCAAGCGTCGATTACACGCGTGGCACCACGGCCTATGACGCCCATGGTGGCGTCACCTACCAGGATCAGAGCCTGCTGCTATCGGCCGACAGCATCCACGGCACCACGACGCCCGAGCGCGCCGACGCCAAGCATGTGCGTTACCAGTTGCTGCAGGCGCGCGGCAACGGTCGCGCACGCAGCGCGCAGATTCTGGACAGCGAGCGCAGCCGTTACCAGGGCGCCACCTACAGCACCTGCGATCCGCAAAGCCGCCTGTGGGATTTCGCCGGCAGCCGCTTCGATATCAATCGCGCCACCGGAATCGGCACCGCGCATGATGTGACCATGCGCTTCATGGGCGTGCCGTTCCTGTGGCTGCCGTGGCTGCGCTTTCCGGTCAACGGCCAGCGCATGAGCGGCTTCCTGGCGCCCAGCTTCGGCGGCTCGGGCAACAGCGGCAGCTACCTGCGTCTGCCGTATTACCTGAATCTCGCGCCCAACTACGACGCCACGCTGGAACCGGCGTTCTACAGCCTGCGCGGACCGATGCTGGGCGGCCAGTTCCGCTATCTGTTCGGCATCGGCACCGGCGCGTTGAACTTCAACTACATGCCGCACGACAAGATCCATGGCGGCAAACGCTGGATGTTGCAATATCAGGACAGCACGCCACTGGTGCCGGGCTGGAGCTTCAATGCCAACATCAACCGCGTCAGCGACAACACGTACTTCGAGGATTTCGGCAACAGCCTGACCATGGCCGCGACCAGCCTGCTCGGCTCCAGCGCCTACATCAACGGCGGCGGTCAGTGGTGGAACGCGGCATTCGGCGTGGATACCTACCAGCTCACCGACCCGACCCTGCCGCAGGGCGTGCAGCCTTACAGCCGTTTGCCGCGTGGCGTGTTGAATCTGGATATTCCACTGAGCGGACCCTTCATCTTCGGCCTGCGCAGCGAGGTCGTGGCCTTCCGCAAGCACGGCGCACTGGAGGGCGACCGCCTCGATCTGTATCCGTATCTGGAAGCGCCGCTGCAGGGCGCGGCCTGGTTCCTGCGCCCCAGGCTGGGCTTCCGCTACACGCAGTACTGGCTGCAGGACAACAACGGCGACCCCTCGCGCGCACTGCCCATCGCGCAGATCGACAGCGGCCTGATCTTCGATCGCCAGGTCAGCCTGTTCGGGAACAGCTACACGCAAACGCTGGAGCCACGCGCGTATTACCTGTACGTGCCCTATCGCAACCAGAACAACCTGCCGATTTTCGATACGCAACCGCTGACCTTCGACTGGTGGAGCCTGTTCAGCAGCAACCAGTACACCGGCGCCGATCGCCAGGTGAACGCGAACAATCTGACCCTGGCGCTGAGCACGCGCCTGATCGACAGCTCGGGCATCGAGCGTTTTTCCGCGGGCATCGGCCAGATCCGCTACTTCACCCCACAACGCGTGCAGCTGCCCGGCTATCCAACACTCTACGAAGCAGGCTCGGCCTATGTGGGCATGGTCAGCGTGGGTCTTACGCGCGATTGGAAGCTGGACCTGACCCAGCAATACGATCCCAACCTGCACCGCACCACGGTGTCGACCTTCCAGATTCAACATCAACTGAATGGCGATGGCGTCGTCAACCTGGCTTACCGCTATCAACGCGGCCTGCTGGATCAATACGACCTCTCCGCGCTCTGGCCGGTCAGCCCGAGCTGGAGTCTGGTCGGGCGCTGGAACTACTCGGTCGCCGATCACAAGACTCTGGAAGCCTTCGGCGGCGTCGAATGGGACAGCTGCTGCATCGCCGTGCGCGGCGTGCTGCGCCGCTACGTGACCGATGCGCAAGGCAACTCCACCAACGCAGTCATGTTCGAAGTTGAATTCAAGGGCATCGGCGGGCTCGGCTCACGCACGGGCAGCTTCCTGTCGCATGCTATTCTTGGATATCAATAATTCCGCCGCGCCGCGGCTGCGAGCCCGTACTCCATGAAGCGAAAGTCCGCCCTCCTCGTGCTGGCGCTGGCACTGACCGTGCCCCTGGTCGCCCAGGCACAATTGCTGCAACCCGTGCAGCCGCTCGATCGCATCGTCGCCGTGGTCAATGACGGCGTGGTGCTGCAAAGCGAACTCGACGCCGCGCTGACCCAGGTGCAGCGGCAGTTCGCGCAGAACCCGCAAGCGTTGCCGCCCAAGCCAGTGCTGGAGCGTCAGGTGCTGGAGCGCCTGATCCTGATGAAGCTGCAGGAACAGCGCGCCGAGGAAAACGGCATCCGCGCCACGGATCAGGAAGTCGATGCCGCGGTGCAGAACATCGCCCAGCAGAATCACCTGGATCTGACGCAGTTGCGCCAGTCGCTGGCGCAGCAGGGCGTCGACTATGCAGCGTTCCGCAAGCAGATCGCCGAACAGATCATGGTGCAGAAACTGCGTGACAGCGTGATCCGCGGTGCCGTGCAGGTCAGCGATTCCGAAGTCGACAACCTGATCAACAGCCCGCTGTTCAAGGCCGGCGAGGTCAACATCGCGCAGATCCTGATCGCGGTGCCCGAGGGTGCCTCGCCGGACGAGGTCAACGCCGCCAAGGCCAAGGCGGATGAAGTCGAAAAGCAGATCGCCGGAGGCATGGATTTCAAGGCCGCCGCGATCCGCTACTCGCAGGCACCCAACGCGCTGGATGGCGGCGTGGTCGGCTGGCGCCGCGTCGATGAACTGGCTCCCGCGCTGGCCGACCTGGCCATCAAGATGCAGCCTGGGCAGGTCACCCCGCCGCTGCGCGCACCCGAGGGCTTTTACATCCTCAAGCTGGAAGGCAAGCGCGCGGCGCCGCCGGTGATCGTCACCGAGTACCACGCGCGCGATCTGCTGATCCGCACCTCCGACCTGGTCAGCAGCGCCCAGGCCGAACAGAAAATCCTCGCCTTGCGCAAGGACATCGTCGAGCACAAGGCGGACTTCGCCGCATTGGCGCGCAAGGATTCGCAGGACGACACCACCGCCAATGACGGTGGCGACATGGGCTGGTTCACCGCCGATCACTGGGGAACGGTGGTCGGTGCGGCACTGCCCAAGCTGAAGGATGGCGAGGTCAGCCAGCCGTTGCAGGTGCCCGAGGGCTGGTTGCTGGTGCAACGCCTCGGCATGCGCCAAGCCGATCGCACCATGCAAGTGGAGCGTGAGCAGGCGCGCATGGCAATCGGCAACCGCAAGGCCGAGGAGGCCTACAACAACTTCCTGCGCGATCTGCGTTCCAGCGCTTATGTGCGCATCATGCTGCCCGAGGCGGCGGCTGTCGCCGCTCCTCCGCAGGGCTGAGGCATGCACGCGGCACTGCCGCGTCTGCTGCTGACGCCGGGCGAACCGGCGGGCATCGGCCCGGAGTTGGTCGTGCGCCTCGCGCACACCGACCTCGCGGCCGACCTGGTCGCTTGCGCCGATTCCGATCTGCTGCGCCGCGCGGCTGCCAGGCTCGACCTGCCGCTGGACCTGCGCGACGACAACGGCCGCGCGCTCACCGCGCGCGCGCGCGGCCAGTTGCGCGTGCTGCCGGTGGCGCTGGCGCAGACGGAAACGCCGGGGCACCTGGATACGCGCAACGCCGCCTATGTACTGGAAACCCTGACGCGCGCCAGCGATGCCTGCCGCGCGGATCGTTATGTCGCGCTGGTCACCGGGCCGGTGCACAAGGGCGTGATCAACGCGGCCGGCATCGCGTTCACCGGGCACACCGAGCTGCTTGCCGCGCGCGCCGCCGCGGACGTGCTGATGCTGCTGGCCGGGCCGCGCCTGCGCGTGGCGCTGGCGACCACGCACCTGCCGCTGGCCGCGGTGCCGGCCGCGATCACGCCAGAGCGCCTGCGCCGAGTGCTCGGCGTGCTGTGGCGCGGGCTGCAGCGCGACTTCGGCCTGTCCGCACCGCGCATTGCCGTGCTCGGGCTGAATCCGCATGCCGGCGAGGATGGACACCTGGGCCGCGAGGAGCTGGACATCATCATCCCCACCCTCGATGCACTGCGCGGTGACGGCATGCACCTGCTGGGTCCGCTGCCGGCCGATAGCGCCTTCGTGCCGGCACTGCGCGCGCACTACGATGCGGTGCTGGCGATGTACCACGACCAGGCGCTGCCGGTGCTCAAGGCCGAGGCCTTCGACAGCGGCGTCAATATCACCCTCGGCCTGCCCTACGTGCGCACCTCGGTCGACCACGGCACCGCGCTGGACATCGCCGGGCACAATCGCGCCGAACTCGGCAGCCTGCTCAGCGCCGCGCGCATGGCGTTGCAGCTGTCCGCGCGGCGCGCGCAGGCCACATGAATCGCGCGGCGCGGCCGAAGAAACACTTCGGCCAGCACTTCCTGCACGATGCCGACATCATCCAGCGCATCGTCGCTGCGGTGGCGGCGCAGCCCGGTGACGCGCTGGTCGAGATCGGCCCCGGCGAGGGTGTGCTGACCCTGCCCCTGCTGCGCGCCGCCGGCGCACTGACCGCGATCGAGCTGGATCGTGACCTGCTCGAACCGCTGCGTGCACGCGCAGCCACAGCCGGATCGCTGCATCTGGTGAACGCCGACGTGCTCAAGGTGGACCTGGGCGAACTGGCGACGCGGCAGCCGCTGCGCATCGTCGGCAACCTGCCTTATTACATCTCCAGTCCAATCCTGTTTCATTGCCTCGAGTACGCCGCGCATATCCGCGACATGCACTTCATGCTGCAGCAGGAAGTGGTCGAACGCATGGCCGCGGCGCCGGGCGGCAAGGATTACGGGCGCCTGAGCGTGATGCTGCAGCTGGCGTGCACGGTGGAGCCGCTGCTGCACGTGCCGGCGCGTGCATTCCGGCCGCCACCCAAGGTCGAATCCGCGGTGGTACGCCTGACCCCGCTGCCACGTGCGGCGTTGCCACAAGTCGCGCCCGAGGCACTGCAACAGGTCGTGCGCATGGCTTTCGGTCAGCGCCGCAAGACCCTGGGCAACACGCTGCGCGGTGTGCTGAACGCGGATGACATCCGCGCCTGCGGTATCGATCCGCAACAGCGTGCCGAACGCCTGGCACCGGCTGATTTCGTGCGCCTCGCACAGCGGTTTTCCGCCACCCGCGCCACCTCGGCGCCTTGAGCGCGCCAGGCTTGCCGCTGCCCGCGCCGCTGGCCCACAATCCACGCATGTCCGATCGAACTGCTTACCGCGTTGCCGTGCAGGTGCAAAGCCGCTATCTGCCCGAGCAATCCGAACCCGAGGCACAGCGCTACGCCTTCGCCTATACCGTGCGCCTGCACAATGCCGGCGGCGTGGCCGCGCGCCTGCTCAGCCGACACTGGCTGATCACTGATGCCGAGGGCCGTATCGAAGAAGTGCGCGGCGACGGCGTGGTTGGTGTGCAACCACTTCTGCAACCTGGCGAGCAGTACGAATACACCTCGGGCGCGGTACTCAAAACCAGCCTGGGCACCATGCAGGGCAGTTACCTGATGCAGGCCGTGGATGGCACGCGCTTCGCCGCTGACATCCCCGCGTTCGTGCTCAGCACGCCGCGTATCCTGCATTGAACGTGCTTCGCCCCACGCCACAACGAACGCGCCGCCATTCGCCACACATTCCCGGGAGCGGGTGCTGATGGCGACCTGGGCCATAGGCGACCTGCAAGGTTGTTATCCCGAACTGCAGCGCCTGATCGAGCGCGTGCGCTTTGATCCGGCGCGCGACCGCTTATGGTTTTGCGGCGATCTGGTCAATCGCGGCGGACAATCACTGGAAGTGCTGCGCCTGCTGCGCGACTTCGGCGACCGCGCCGTGGTCACGCTCGGCAACCACGATCTGAGTTTGCTGGCGGTGGCGCAGCGCGATGAGGCCGCACAGGCGCGCGTCAACCCGGATCTGCGCAGCGTGTTGTTCGCACCCGACCGCGACGCGCTGCTGGACTGGCTGCGCACGCGCCGCCTGCTGCATCACGACGCCGTGCTCAACTACACGATGGTGCACGCCGGATTCGCGCAACGATGGAATCTGAAGCAAGCACAGCGCGTGGCCAGTGAAATCGAACGCGAACTGCGCGGTCCGCGGCACGCACGCCTGCTGCAGCACCTGTTCGGCAATCGTCCCGCATTGTGGCACCCGAGCCTGAAAGGCACCGAGCGCCTGCGCGCCGGCATCAACGTGCTCACGCGCATGCGCTATTGCGATGCACGCGGGCGGCTGGACTTCGATGCCAAGGGTAGCCCCGGCTCGCAACCGACCGGGCTGTATCCCTGGTTCGAGGTGCCCGGCATGCTGCGCCGGGAAACGCGCATCGTATTCGGACACTGGTCGGCGCTGGGATGTTTCGCCGGGCTCGGCGTATACGGGCTGGACACTGGCTGCGTATGGGGCGGACGCCTGACCGCGATGCGCCTGGACAGCAGCGAACCCGAATTTGTCAGCGTAGCCGCCGAACCCACGCGCAAGCGCGACCCGCGCGGCGAGGAATGAACCCAACATTCCCCCGGCAAGTACTGGTCGCATAACCGGTCCGGCGCCGAGGTTGGGAAAACTTCGAGCGCCGCAGCGAGAACGTCGCCAGGCGTTCGCGACCCGGTGCGTTGTGGGCATATTCGGGGAATCGGGTGAGCCAAATAACCCCGATTTACCCACAGCGCGCGCCGGCACCGGCGTCTGGCGGTCGCAGAGGTGGACGATATTTCCCAGTCTCTCAGCCCAGACGGCCGTGACAGTGCTTGTACTTCTTGCCGGAACCGCACGGGCATGGATCATTGCGCCCGACCTTGGGTCCGTCGCGCACCACGGTGGTTGGCGCGGCCAACGCCACCGCCGCGGCCTGCTCGCCGAAACGTGCTTCGACCACAGCGTCACCAGCTGGCGGCGCAGCATAACCGCTGACCTCGGCGTGCTGGAATTCCAGCGCGGCACGCCGGGACTGCTCCTGACGTTCGGCTTCCATGGCCGCGATCTCGGCTTCGCTTTGCAGGCGGACGCGCGCCAGGATCTGGGTGACTTCGGCCTTGACGTCATCGAGCATGCCGGAAAACAGCAGCAGTGATTCGCGCTTGAATTCTTGCTTGGGCTGCTTTTGCGCATAGCCACGCAGGTAAATGCCCTGGCGCAGATAGTCCATGCTGGACAGGTGCTCTTTCCAGGCGTTGTCGAGCACGGTGAGCATCACCTGCTTTTCCAGCTGACGCATATTCTCGGCGCCGAGCGCAGCCTCTTTTTCCGCGTACTGGCGCTCGGCGACCTCGAGCACGTGGCGCAGGATCCGCTCGTGATTGACATCACTCTGCGTCTCGATCCAGGCCGGCAGATCCAGCTCGATGCCGTAGTCCGTGACCAGTGCGCGGTCGAGCCCGGCGATGTCCCATTGTTCGTCGACACTGTCCGGCGGCACATGGCGATTGACCAGCTCGGCGAACACGTCGGCGCGGATGTCGTGGATCGACTCGGCGACCTCGCTGGCATCCAGCAACTCGTTGCGCTGCTCGTAGATCACCTTGCGCTGGTCGTTGGCGGTGTCGTCGAACTCGAGCAGGTTCTTGCGAATGTCGAAGTTGTGCTGCTCGACCTTGCGCTGCGCTTTCTCGATCTGGCGCGAAACCATGCGCTCCTCGATGGCGTCGTCCTCCTTCATGCCGAAGGCGCGCATCCAGCGCGCCACCGCCTCGCCACCAAAGATGCGCATGAGGTTGTCCTCGAGCGCGATGTAAAAACGCGAGGAACCCGGATCACCCTGGCGTCCGGAACGGCCGCGCAACTGGTTGTCGATGCGCCGCGATTCGTGGCGCTCGGTGCCGATGATATGCAGCCCGCCGCTGGCCAGCGCCTCGTCGTGGCGTTTTTGCCATTCTTCGCGCACACGCTTGCGCTCGGCGTCACCGGCATCGGCCGGCAATGCCGCCAGCTCGGCATCCAGCGAACCACCCAGCACGATGTCGGTGCCGCGACCAGCCATGTTGGTGGCGATGGTCACCGCCTTGGGTCGACCGGCCTGCGCGACGATCTGCGCTTCGCGCTCGTGCTGCTTGGCGTTGAGCACCTCGTGCGGGATTTTCTCCGCGCGCAGCTTCTGCGAGAGCAGTTCGGACACCTCGATCGAGGTGGTGCCCACCAGCACCGGCTGGCCGCGTTCGTAGCAGTCCTTGATGTCGGCGATGACCGCGTTGTACTTGGCCTCGCGGTTGAGGAACACCAGGTCGTGGCGGTCATCGCGCACCATCGGCCGGTGCGTGGGAATGACCACCACCTCCAGCCCGTAAATCGACTGGAACTCGTAGGCCTCGGTATCCGCCGTGCCGGTCATGCCAGCGAGTTTCTTGTACATGCGAAACAGGTTCTGGAACGTGATCGTGGCGAGGGTCTGGTTCTCGCGCTGGATGGGCACGGATTCCTTGGCCTCGACCGCCTGGTGCAGACCCTCCGACCAGCGTCGCCCCGGCAGCGTGCGCCCGGTGAACTCGTCGACGATGATCACTTCGCCGTCGCGCACGATGTAATCGACATCGCGGTGATACAGGGCGTGCGCGCGCAAACCGGCGTTGAGATGGTGCACCGCACCCAGGTTGCGCGTGTCGTACAGGCTGCTGTCGGCCTCGATCACGCCGGCCTGGCGCAACAACTGCTCGGCGTGTTCCATGCCTTGCTCGGACAGATAGACCTGCTTCTGCTTTTCGTCGACCCAGTAGTCGCCCTCCTCGGAGTCTTCCTTTTCCTGGCGCGTCAGGTTGGGTACGATGCGATTGACCTTGATGTACTGCTCCGGGGAGTCCTCGGCCGGACCGGAGATGATCAGCGGCGTGCGCGCCTCATCGATCAGGATCGAGTCCACCTCGTCAACGATGGCGTAGTGCAAACCGCGCTGGAAGCGCTGGTCCTTGCTCAATGCCATGTTGTCGCGCAGGTAGTCGAAACCGAACTCGTTGTTGGTGCCGTAGGTGATGTCGGCGGCGTAGGCGCCGGACTTGTCGGCGTTGTCCATGCCCGGAAACACCACACCCACGCTCATGCCGAGGAAGCCGTAGATCTTGCCCATCCAGGCGGAATCGCGCTTGGCCAGGTAGTCGTTGACGGTGACCACGTGCACGCCTTTGCCTTCCAGCGCGTTGAGGTACACCGGCAGCGTCGCCACCAGGGTCTTGCCTTCGCCCGTGCGCATCTCGGCGATCCTGCCCATGTGCAGGATCATGCCGCCGATCATCTGCACGTCGTAATGGCGCATGCCGATCACGCGCTGCGCGGCCTCGCGCACGGTGGCGAAGGCCTCGGGCAGCAGATCATCGAGTGTCTCGCCCTTGGCCAGACGCGCGCGGAACTCGACCGTCTTGGCCTTGAGTTCGTCGTCGCTCAGCTTGTTCCATGCCGGTTCGAGTGCATTGATGCGCGCGACCTTGCGCCGCAGCTGACGCACCACGCGCTCGTTGCGACTGCCAAAAACGCCGGTCAGGACTCGATTCAACATCAGGGGCTCGCTCGCAGCGGTGACGCGGCCTAGCCGCGCAAAAGGCAAAGGATACTACGCCGACACCTGCCTTCGGATGGCGGCGCACGACGCGAATTCAAGGGCAGCGGCGTGCCGCACCCAGACATGCGCTGACGCGAGCGCACAAAGCGCCCGGCCAGCATGCCTAAAGGCGATGCCGCGCCTGCACGAATGCCAGCGGGTTGATGACCTTGTCGCGATACCAGACCTCGAAATGCACGTGTGGCCCGGTGGATCGTCCGGTCGAGCCCACCAGCGCCAGCACCTGCCCGGTGCGCACCGGCTCGCCGACGTGCACCAGCAGCTTTTCCGCGTGCGCGTAGCGGGTCAGATAACCGTTGCCATGGTCCACCTCGACCACATTGCCGTAGCCGTTGCGCACCCCGGCGAAGCTGACGATGCCGCGCGCCACGCTGGTGATCGGCGTGCCCGCGGACGCATCGATATCCAGTCCGGTGTGGAATTCATGGCCGCCCGTGAAGGGGTCGGTGCGCGGACCATAGTAGGAATCGATGAAGCCATTGGCCACCGGCATGCCGCTGGGCTGGGCCGCGGCGTCGACCTTGCGATCAAGCAGCAGGCGCTCAAGCAGGCCGAGCTGGGTTTGCTGTGCGTCGAAACGCAGGCGCAAGGCGGTGAGGCCGCGGTCGATGTGCTGTGGCAGCGCACCGGCCTGTTGCAAGGGTACTTCCGGCCCGCCGAGCGCAGGCCCGGCGTCGAAGTTGAACTCGCCGCCGTCAAGTTTCCCGGCCCGTGCCAGGCGTTCGCCCAGCGCGCCCAGGCGCAACGATTGCGCTTCGAGCTGACCCAGCTTCACCGCCAGCGCGTTGAGATCGCGCTGCGAGCCGCGTTGCACACTGCCGATCTCGGCCTGCTGTGCGCTCAACTGTGCGCGCAGCGCGCGGACTTCAGCCAGTGCGTGATCGCGCGGGCTGTAAACCAGCCAGCTCAATGCCATGCCCAGCGCCACCAAGGTCAGCGCAACGGCAGCCAGCGCGCCCAGCGCCAGCATGCGCTGGCGTGGATGGCGCAGATCAATGCCACGGGGCGCCTTGCGCGGGTCTGAGACCAGTATGATGTTCATGTCCAGCTGTTCCGAGGTTCACGGTTCATGCAATTGCCCCCGCAGCAGTCACGCCGCGCACACGGCCCGCAGAGCGTTGCGGACTGCGGCGGCCTCGGCGGCTTGTTCACCAAGGCTGCGGCTTTGGAAACACTGGATCAGCAACTGCGCCAACGCTTGCTGCCCACGCTGGCCGAACAGGTCAGGCTCGGTGGCGTGCACGGCGAACGCATCGTTTTCGTGGCCAGCAGCGCGGCGTGGGCATCGCGGTTGCGCATGGAGCAGGCCGCGATCCTGCGCCTGGCGCGCATCCTCGGGTTGAGCGCACGCGTACTGATCGTGAAAGTTGCCCCCCTGCCTGCCCGCCCACCCGAGCCAGCAAAACGACTCGTGCTTTCCCGCGCTGCCGCGCACCATCTGCGCGCCGCTGCGAGCTCCCTTGCAGATCCCGAGCTGCGCGCCCGCTTTCTGGCGCTGGCTGCGCTCGCCGAATCCTGACCGCAGACGCAGGCAAAGACCGGCGTCATCGTCACGAAATCACGTCAAAACCCGAAGCGCGATTCAGATCGCCTGCGCCGGATGCGCATAGGAGATCGGCGCCAGTTCCGCATCGTCGAAACTGACCTCTTCCCACGCGGTGACATCGGCCATCAGGCTGCGCAGCAGACGATTGTTCAGCTCATGCCCGGATTTGTGCCCGTAGAACGCACCGATCAGGCTGTGGCCGAGCAGGTACAAATCGCCGATCGCGTCGAGGATCTTGTGCTTGACGAACTCGTCCTCGTAGCGCAGGCCATCCTCGTTGAGCACGCGGTAGTCATCCAGCACGATGGCGTTGTCCATCGAACCACCCATGGCGAGATTGCGCTCGCGCAACATCTCGATGTCGCGCATGAAACCGAAGGTGCGGGCGCGGCTGACTTCCTTGACGAAGGATGTGGTCGAAAAGTCGATCTCCGCGCGTTGCGTGCGCGAACTGAACAGCGGGTGCTTGAATTCGATGGAAAAACCCACCTTGAAGCCATTGAATGGTTCGAAGCGCGCCCATTTGTCGCCATCCTCGACCTTGACCGGCTTCTTGATGCGGATGAAGCGCTTGGCGACGGCTTGCTCCTCGATCCCCGCCGATTGCAGCAGGAACACAAAAGGGCCGGCGCTGCCGTCCATGATCGGCACTTCCGGCGCAGACAGATCGACATAGGCGTTGTCGATGCCCAATCCGGCCATGGCTGAAAGCAAGTGCTCGACAGTGCCGACACGCGCGCCGTCACGCACCAGCGTGCTGGACAGCCGGGTATCACCGACAAATTCGCAACGCGAGGGAATGTCGATCGGCGTCGGCAGGTCAGTGCGGCGGAACACGATACCGGTATCGGGCGCAGCCGGACGCAGAGTCATGTAGACCTTGTCCCCCGTATGCAGGCCGACGCCGGTGGCGCGGATGGCGTTTTTCAACGTGCGCTGCTTGATCATTGTTTTTTAACCTGGCGGGGCAGCTGCCAAAGTGGGCCGGAATGTAACACAGGGTTTACGAAGGATAAAGTAAACCTTTGCGTACAGTAAATACCGGCGCCGCGGACGCTGGCACCGACAGCAGACCCGTCGCCACCCCCACGGACGGGAGCGGCGGTGGCGACAGGCGCCGGCCGCGATCCGGCGACCGACGGCCGGTTCAATCGGCCTGTTTGCGCAGAAAAGCCGGTATGTCGATGTAATCGAAACCCGCCGGCGGCGGCGAAGCCTGCTGCTGCATGGCCTCGGCCTGTTCGTCGGCGCGCACGCGCGGCACGCTGGCGCTGGCGCGTGACGGCACGGCGGCCACGGCGGGTCCGGTGCCCGTGCGCAGCATCACCGGACGCGGGCGCGGCTGCGGCGTCACCATCTCCTCGCGCGGCGCGGGTCGCGTATTGCGCGCCACGTTGCGGTTGAGCCCGGTGGCGACCACGGTGACGCGCACATCGTCCTGCATCTCCGCGTCCAGCGTGGTACCGATCACCACGGTGGCGTCTTCGGCGGCGAAGTCGTGCACCACGCGACCGATCTCGTCGAATTCGCGCATGGTCATGTTCGGACCGGCGGTGATGTTGACCAGAATGCCGCTGGCGCCGTTCAGGTTCACGTCGTCCAACAGCGGGTTGCTGATCGCCGCCTCGGCCGCGGCCTGGGCACGATCATCGCCACGCGCGGTGCCGCTACCCATCATCGCCATGCCCATCTCGCTCATCACCGTGCGCACATCGGCGAAGTCGACGTTGATCAGGCCGGGGCGGGTGATCAGATCGGCGATGCCGCGTACCGCGCCGACCAGCACCTCGTTGGCGGCCTTGAACGCGCTGAGCATGGTGGCTTCGCGGCCGAGCACGCTGAGCAGCTTCTCGTTGGGCACGGTGATCAGCGAATCGACGTGCTGGGACAGATCCTCGATGCCCTTGAGCGCCACCTGCATGCGCCGCCGACCCTCGAACGGGAACGGCTTGGTGACGATGGCCACGGTCAGGATGCCACGCTCCTTGGCCAGTTGCGCCAGCACCGGTGCCGCGCCGGTTCCGGTGCCACCCCCCATGCCGGCCGTGATGAACACCATGTCGGCGCCGGCCAGTGCCTCGTCGATGCGCTCGCGATCCTCCAGCGCGGCCTGGCGACCGACCTCGGGATTGGCGCCGGCACCCAGACCCTTGGTGACGTTGGCGCCGAGTTGCAGCACCTGACGCGCACCCGAGTTCTTCAGCGCCTGTGCATCGGTGTTGGCGCAGATGAACTCCACGCCCTCGATGTCGCAACCCAGCATGTGCGCCACGGCGTTGCCGCCGCCGCCGCCCACGCCGATCACCTTGATGATTGCGTTGGGTGTTGCCCTTTCGATCATTTCAAACATGTCCCGTCCTCCAGTGAATTAACGTCTGCTTGCGGTAATCCCGAACGCACGCATCCGGCGTTGTCCGGGGATGCGGCGTTGCCGCCGCCGATGGCATTCCAGTGCCATCGAATTGCCAGGTGTGCCGGCACTGGTTGCAGCGCCCGGTCACGTGCGCCGACCCAGCACGCAGGTGACCGATCCGTGCGCCAGCGCCGCGCGTTCAAAAGTTCTTCCCCAGCCAGCCCTTGAGCCGGCCGATCATGCGATCCAGATTGCCCGCGGGCATGGCCACATCGCCGCGTGCCGCATGCAGCAGCAGGCCCACGGCCGTGGCGTGGACCGGATTGGCCACCGCCTCGGCCTTGCCGCCGACCAGCTGTGGCGCGCCGATGCGCACCATCTTGTGGAACACCTCCTCGGCCAGCTCCAGCGCGCCCTCCATCGGCGCGGCGCCACCAGTCAGCACCACGCCCGCGCTGAGCAGGTTGTCCAGACCTGAACGGCGCAGCTCGTCCTGCACCATCTCGAAGATTTCCTCGTAACGGTCGTGCACGCACTGCGCCAGCGCCTGGCGCGCGAGGCGCCGCGGCGGACGATCGCCGACGCTGGGCACCTGCACGGTTTCATCGCTGTGCGCCAGCTGCGGCAAGGCGCAGGCGTACTTGATCTTGATTTCCTCGGCGTTGGCCGTCGGCGTGTGGATGCCGAAGGCGATGTCGTTGGTGACCTGGTCGCCACCCACCGGCAGCGCGCGCGTGTAGCGCACCGCTCCCTGCGCATAGATGGCGATGTCGGTGGTGCCGGCGCCGATGTCGATCAGACACACGCCGAGCTCGCGCTCGTCGTCGGTGAGCACGGCACGCGCGCTGGCGGTGGCGGCCGGAATCAGCGCATCCACGGTGATGCCGCAGCGCTCGATGCACTTGACCAGGTTCTGCACCGGGCTGGCCGCACCGGTGACCAGGTGCACGTTGGCCTCCAGACGCACGCCGCTCATGCCGACCGGATGGCGGATACCGTCCTGGCCGTCGATACGGAACTCCTGCGGCTCCTTGTAGAGCACCTTGCGGTCCGCAGGAATGGCCACGGCGCTGGCCGCCGCCAGCACCGCCTCGATGTCGGCGGCGCTGACCTCGCGTTCGCGGATCGCCGCGGTGCCGTGCGAGTTCAGCGTCTCCAGGTGGCTGCCCGAGACCGAGGCATGCACCGAGCGGATCTCGCAACCAGCCATCAGCTCGGCCTCCTCGACCGCACCGCGGATGGCGTGCATGGTCGATTCGATATCCACCACCGCGCCTCGTTTCATGCCGCGCACCACGTGCGAGCCGATGCCGATCACCTCGACCGGTTCGCCGCGCGAATATTCGCCGACCACGGCCATGACCTTCGAGGTGCCGATATCCAGCCCCACCACCAGTTGCTTGTCGCTGCGTCGGTTCATGGCTCAGGTATTTCCTGCACTGGGCGTGGAAGGGGGCGTCACGGCAGGCGCCTGCGCATCCGGCCAGCGCACGGCGAAACCGTTGGCGTAGCGCAGATCGGCGTAGACGAACATCTCGCTGTGACGCGCGGCGAGTTGCGGCCACACCGCGAGAAAACGAGCCAGGCGCTGCTGCGACTGGTCGCGTCCGATCACGATGTGTGCGCCAGCGGACAGGTCCAGCGTGTAGCTGCCGCGCGCGGTCAGCTGCGCCCCGGCGACGTGCAGGCCACGTGGTGTGCAGGCCGCGACGGCGCTGCGATAAAACGCGATCACCTCGGGCAAGGTGCCGGGCGGGCCGCTGAGTCGCGGCAACGCGGCCGGCATCTGCGCGGCAGGCACGCTGAACACGCCACCATCGGCACCGACCAGACGGTTCCCGGTCCAGCGTGCCCACGGCTGGTGCTCGCGCAGGCTGATCACCAGGGTATTTGGCCAGCGCTTGCGCACTTCGACCGCGGCCACCCAAGGCAGCGCCGCGACCGCCGCGCGCACGCGCTGCAGATCGACCGCGAAGAAGCCTTTTTGCAGCAGCGGCTGCACCGCAACGGCGACCTCGGCGGCGCTGACGTGCGTATACGGCGCATCGATGGTGAGGTATTTCACCGGCCACTGCCCCGCCGCCAGCCAGCCGCGCAGCACCGCGACCACCGGCAAGGCCAGCACGGCCAGGGCCAGCAGCCAGCCGCTCAGCCGGATGGCGCCGGCGCGCGTCACGCGTCCTCCCGGTCGAGGCTGGTTTCCAGAATGCGCCAGCACAGGGTCTCGAAATCCATGCCGGCGGCGGCGGCGGCCTTGGGCACCAGCGAGTGGCTGGTCATGCCCGGCGCGGTATTGACCTCGAGCAGTTGAAATTCGCCGCTGGCCGTGCGCATCACATCCACACGCCCCCAGCCGCTGCATCCCAGGGCACGGAATGCATCCAGCGCCAGCGCGCCCAATGCGGTTTCATCATCACCTTGCAGACCGGGACACAGATACTGCGTATCCGCGGCCACGTATTTGGCGTGATAGTCGTAGAACTGGCCCTTGGGCACGATGCGGATTGAAGGCAGCGTGTGATCATCGAGTACGGCGACGGTATATTCCGCGCCCTCGACCATCTGCTCGACCATCAGATCGCCCGGATAGCGCGCCGCGAGCGCGGCCGCGGCATCCAGGTCGGACTCGGCCAACACGCGGCTGACGCCCACGCTGGAACCCTCGCAGGCAGGCTTGACGATCACCGGCAGGCCGAGCTTGCGCAATGCCGCATGCGCATCGCTGCCTTTGCGCAACGGCACGAAGGCCGGCGTCGGCAAAGCCAGTGCTTGCCAGATCCACTTGCTGCGAATCTTGTCCATGCTCAGCGCAGCACCCAGCACGCCGGAGCCGGTATAGGGCACGTGCAACGAGTCCAGCGCGCCCTGCAGCACGCCATCCTCGCCGCCGCCATGCTGACCATGCAAGATGTTGAACACGCGCGCGAAGTGTCCGCCGCGCACCGCATCCAGCAGCGCAGGAATGCCATCGATGCCGTGCGCATCCACACCGCGCGCGCGCAGCGCCTCCAGCACGTTGCGCCCCGAATCCAGCGACACCGCGCGCTCGGCCGAGGTGCCGCCCATCACCACCGCGACGCGGCCGAAGGCACGCGCGTCATCGACATGCTTCATGTGCTGCCATCCTCCAGTAGCGTGCCGGCACGCGCCAGCGCGGTGGCCGCCTGGCCGATATCACCGGCGCCCATCATCAGCAGCAGGTCGCCGTCCTCGAGCAGCGCCGCCAGCGCGGCGGGCAATTCGCGCACGTTCTCGACCAGCACCGGATCGACCTTGCCGCGCGCACGCACCGCGCGTGCCAGCGCGCGCGCATCGGCGCCAGCGATCGGCGCCTCGCCCGCCGCATAGACCTCGCTCAGCACCAGCACATCGGCTTCGGCCAGCACGCGCGCGAAGTCGTCCAGCAAATCGCGCGTACGCGTATAGCGATGCGGCTGAAACGCCACCACCAGACGCCGCTGCGGCCAGCCGCCGCGCGCGGCGGCGAACACCACGGCCAACTCGCTGGGGTGATGGCCGTAATCGTCCACCAGCAACGCACGGCCGCGCCCATGCCTGATCTCGCCATGCTGCTGGAAGCGCCGGCCCACGCCCTGAAACTTTTCCAGTGCGGCAGCGATGCTCGGCGCATCGACGCCCAACTGCCAGCCCACCGTGGCGGCGGCCAGCGCGTTGAGCACGTTGTGCCGGCCGGGCAGGTTGAGATTCACCGCCAGTACCGCGTCGCGACCGGGCAGGTGCAGATTGAAATGCATGCGCGGGCCGTGCTGCACGATGGCGCTGGCGCGCACATCGGCATTGGCGGCGGTGCCATAGGTCACCACGCTGCGCGGTGTGCGTTGCGCCAGCGCGGCCACCTCGGCATCGTCCGTGCACAACACCGCGGTACCGTAGAACGGCAGGCGATGCAGGAAATCATCGAAGGCCTGGCGCACGCGCGCGAAGTCGCCACCGTAATTGCCCAGGTGATCGGCATCGATGTTGGTGACCACCGCCAGCACCGGCGCCAGCAACAGGAAAGAACCGTCGGACTCATCGGCCTCGGCGACCAGATATTCGCCGGCGCCAAGGCGCGCATGCGTGCCCGCAGCCAGCAGCTGGCCACCGATGACGAACGTCGGATCGTAACCGGCCTCGGCCAGCACGCTGGCGGTGAGACTGGTGGTGGTGGTCTTGCCGTGGGTACCGGCGATGGCGACGCCACGGCGGAAGCGCATCAGTTCACCCAGCATCTCGGCGCGCGGCACCACCGGGATACGCGCGGCGTGTGCGGCCAACAGCTCGGGGTTGTCAGCGGCGATGGCACTGGAGACGACCACGGCATCGGCGCCCTGCACCTGCGCGGCAACATGGCCGATGTGCACTTCAATTCCCAGCGCAGCCAGACGCTCGGTGACCACCGAGCGTGCGCGATCCGAGCCGGACACGACATAGCCCAGGGTGTGCAGCACCTCGGCGATGCCGCTCATGCCGGCACCGCCGATGCCGATGAAGTGCACGCGGCGGAACGCGTACATGAAATCCTCGTGCGGCTGCAGGCGACGCGGGCTCATCGCGCCACCTCCAGGCAGGCATCGGCGATGCGCGCGGCGGCGTCGGGGCGCGCCAGGGCGCGCGCCGCCGTGGCCATGCCCAGCAAGCGTGCGCGGTCAGCCAGCAGCATGCCGAGTTCCCGAGCCAGCGTTTGCGCGCTCAATGCGGATTCGGGCAACAGGCGCGCGGCACCAGCGCCAGTCATGAACTCGGCATTGCGCGTCTGATGGTCGTCCACCGCATGTGGGTATGGCACCAGGATCGCACCCAGCCCGGCCGCGGCCAGCTCGGCCAGGGTCAGCGCGCCAGCACGACACAGAGCCAGATCCGCCCATGCATAGGCCTGCTCCATGGCTTCGATGAACGGCTCGATGCGCGCCTCGATGCCCGCTGCGGCATACGCGGCGCGGGTGGCCTCCACGCCTTGCGCGCCACACTGATGCCACACTTCGGGACGCTCCACCGCGGGCAGCAGCGCCAACGCGGCCGGCACGCCTAGATTGAGCGCGCGGGCGCCTTGACTGCCGCCCAGCACCAGCAGGCGCGCGCGTCCCGTGCGCGCAGCAAAACGCTGCGCAGGCGCGGGCAAATCCGCGATCACCGCGCGTACCGGATTGCCGCTGCATGCAGCACGCGGCAGCGCATCCGGAAAACCCACCAGCACGCGCCTGGCAAGACGCGCGAGCACGCGATTGGTCATCCCCGGCATTGCGTTCTGTTCGTGCACCACCAGCGGAACGCGACGCAGGAACGCAGCCAGGCCGCCGGGCCCGGCTACGTAACCACCCAGCGCCAGTACGCTGCGCGGGCGCTCGCGGCGCAGTGCAGCCCAAGCCGCGCGCAGTGCAGTCAGCAACATCCACGGCGCGCGCAGACGCGCCTGCCAGCCCTTGCCGCGCACGCCACGCACCGGCAGTTCCAGCAGGCGAATGCCGCGCGCTGGTACCAGGCGGGTTTCCAGCGCGCCGGTTGCGCCCAGCCAAACCACTGGAACCGCGCGCGCGGCCAGCACCTCGGCCACGGCCAGGCCCGGGAAGATATGCCCGCCGGTACCGCCAGCCATGATCATCACCGGACGCCCATCGTTCATGTCATGGCCTCCGCGAACTGCGGGGCGGCGGCGCCGAGGCGGCGTGCATCTTCGGCACGCGTGATCTCATAACTGGCGCGCAACAGCACCCCGAGCATGACCAGGGTCATGATCACGCTCGAGCCACCGGAACTGACCAGTGGCAAGGTCAGGCCCTTGGTCGGCAGCACACCCAGATTCACGCCCACCGACACGGCCGCCTGGATGCCGATCGACAAGGCCACGCCGAAACACACGTAGGCCGCATAACGCTGACCCAACTCGACCCCGCGCAGACCCAGCGTCAGCGCACGTCCAACCAGCAGCGCGAACAATCCCAGCACCAGCGCGATGCCGACAAAGCCCAGCTCCTCGGCGATCACCGACAGGATGAAATCGGTGTAGGCCTCGGGCAGATAGAACAGCTTCTGGATGCTGTCGCCCAGACCCACGCCAAACCAATGGCCGCGCCCGACCGCGATCAGCGCCTGGGTCAGCTGGAATCCGTCCGAAAACGGATCCTTCCACGGGTTGAGGAACGAGGTCAGGCGCTCGACGCGATAACTGCGGCTGACCGCGATCCAGCTGAACAGCGGAATCAGCGGCGTGCTCATCAGCACCAGGTAGCGCATGCGCGCACCGGCCAGCCAGATCATGCCCACGGTGATCGCCATGATCAGCAGCGCCGAACCGAAATCCGGCTGCGCCAGCAGCAACACCGCGATCAGCAGGCCCACGCCGATTGGTTTGATCGCGCCGGAGAATTTCGTCTCCACCGCGCTGCGGTGGCGCACCAGATAGCTGGCCATGTACAGGATCACCGCCAGTTTCACCGCCTCGACCGGCTGGAACCCGGTGATGCCCAGATCCAGCCAGCGCCGCGCGCCGTTGACGCGAACGCCGATGTGCGGAACGAATACAAGCAGCAGCGAGATGATCGCCAGCGCCATGAGCAGGAACCCGCGACTTTCCAGCTCGCGCAGCTCGACGCGCGTGGCCACGAACGCCGCGCCGCTACCCAGCATGATGAACATCAGGTGGCGCTTGAGATAAAAGAACGGGCCCAGATGGCTGCCGTCGGCGATCGCGATCGAGGCCGATGCCACCATGACGATGCCGAACGCCGCCAGCCCCACGATCGCCAGCAGCAGCCAGCGGTCGTAATGTCCACGCGGCCCGGAGCGGCGCTGGGCTTGTTGGCGCGGGCTGACGAAATCGAACATCAGCGCACCTTCAAGGTGGCGAGTCCGATCAGCATCAGCATCACGCTGATGATCCAGAAGCGCACGATCACGCGTGGCTCGGGCCAGCCCTTCAACTCGAAGTGGTGATGGATCGGCGCCATGCGGAAGATGCGCTTGCCGGTGAGCTTGAAGCTGGCCACCTGCAGCATCACCGAGGCGGTTTCCATGACGAACACGCCACCCATGATCAACAGCACGATTTCCTGACGCACGATCACCGCGATGCAGCCCAGCGCCGCGCCGATGGCCAGTGCGCCGACATCGCCCATGAACACCTGCGCCGGATAGGTGTTGAACCACAGAAAGCCCAGCCCGGCACCCGCCAGCGCGCCGCAGTAAATCGCCAGCTCGCCCGCGCCGGGAATGCCGGGGATATCGAGGTAACTCGAGAACACCGCGTTACCCGAGAGATACGCGAAGATGCCCAGTGCCACCGCCACCAGCACGCTGGGCATGATGGCCAGGCCATCGAGACCGTCGGTGAGATTCACCGCATTGGAAAATCCCACGATCATCAGATAGGCGATGACCACGAAGCCGAATCCCAGCGGCAGAGCCACGGTCTTGAACAGCGGCACGAACAGCGCCGTGGCCGCGGGCACATCGGCGGTGTAGTACAACGTCAGCGCTGCCGCCAGCCCGAACAGCGACTGCCACAGATACTTCCAGCGCGCCGGCAAGCCACGGCTGTCCTTGAGTATCAGTTTCTTGTAATCGTCGTAGAAGCCCACCGCGCCGAAGGCCAGCGTCACGCCCAGCACGACCCATACATAGCGGTTGAACGGATCGGCCCACAGCAGCGTGGCGATGACCACCGCCAGGATGATCAGCGTGCCGCCCATGGTCGGCGTGCCGGCTTTGCTCAGGTGTGATTGCGGCCCATCGCTGCGGATCACCTGCCCGGCTTTCTGCGCGCTGAGCCGGCGGATCAGCGCCGGCCCCAGTGCCAGTGAAATCAGCAGCGCCGTCAGCGCGCTCAGAATGGTGCGCAAGGTGATGTACTGGAACAGGCGGAATGCGCCGACATCACCACTGAGCCAGCGCGCGAGTTCATACAGCATCGGCATGCCCCCCGTGTGCGCCCGTCTGCTCCAGTTGCTCGATCACGCGCTCCATTGCCGATGCGCGCGAGCCCTTGACCAGGCACGTGACCCCGGCGTGCGCGGCGGCTTGCAACGCAGCCGCCAACGCGGCCTGATCCTCGAAGTGATTGGCTGCGACGCCAAACGCGGTGCTGGCCGCGGCACTGAGACGCCCCACCGTCCACAACCGCGTGATGCCGGCCACGCGCGCCTTGCGCCCCAGCTCGGCGTGCAATGCATGCGCATTGGGCCCGAGTTCGGCCAGATCTCCCAGCACCAGCCAGGTCTCGCCCGGCGCCAGTGCCAGGGTGTCGATGGCGGCCGCGACCGAAGCCGGATTGGCGTTGTAGCTGTCATCCAGCAGTATCCAGCCGCCCGGCATGACGCGGCGCGCGAGGCGTCCGTGCTGCGTGCTGACCTGCGCCAATCCCTGTGCGATCTGCGCCGGGGCGACGTCCAGCGCATGCGCAAGCGCCGCCGCCGCCAGCGCGTTGCGCACATTGTGCGCACCGGGCAACGCCAACATCACTGCCGCCGTACCCGACGGCGTGTGCAACACGAAGCGTGAGCCATGCAGATCCGAATGCACCTGCGCGGCGTAGACATCCGCCTCGGTCGTGCCGCCAAAACGCAACACACGCCGTGCGCCGGCCAGCGCGACGAAATAGGCGGCGAAGGCATCATCGGCATTGATCACGGCGACGCCGTCGGCCGGCAACGCGGCGTAGATCGCGCCCTTGGTCTCGGCCACGCCCTCGAGACTGCCCAGGCGCTCGAGATGCGCCGGCGCCACGTTGTTGACCAGCGCCACGCGCGGACGCCCGATGGCGGCCAGATAAGCGATATCACCCGGTTTGCCTGCACCCATCTCGAGCACCGCGTAGCGCGCATCCTCGCGCATGTTGAGCAGGCTCAAAGGCAAACCGATCTCATTGTTCTGATTACCCTGCGTGGCGTGCGTGGAGCCAATGCCGGCGAAGATCGCTGCGCACAGGTTCTTCACCGTGGTCTTGCCGCTGGACCCGGTGATGCCGATCACCTCGGCCGTGCTGCGCGCACGCGCCGCGCTGGCCAGATCGCCCAGCGCACGCAGCGTGTCGCCAACCTGCACCTGCGCCAAAGCCGCATCCATGCGGCGCGTCACCAGCGCGCCGGCCGCGCCTGCAGCCATGGCCTGTGCCAGATAATCGTGGCCATCGACGCGCTCACCGGCCAGCGCCACAAACAACATGCCCGGTTGCAATGCGCGCGTATCCGCGCCGGCGCCACGCACCTGCGCCGCGGCACCATGCAGGGTGCCGTGCGTCCACATCGCCACTTCGTCGAGGCTCATGTTCAACACGGACGCGCCTCCAGTGCTGCGCGCGCCACGGCCAGGTCATCGAAGGGCCGCGTCGCGCCGGCGATTTCCTGATAGGTCTCGTGGCCCTTGCCGGCGATCAGCACCACGTCACCCGCCCGCGCCTCACGCACGGCAAGGGCAATGGCTCGCGCGCGATCGCGCTCGACCCGCACCGCGCTATTAGCGGGCATGCCCGCCCGAATCGCGGCGACGATGGCATCACCGTCCTCACCGCGCGGATTGTCGTCGGTCAGCAGCACGCGGTCGGCCAGCTCCGCAGCCAATGCGCCCATTTGCGGGCGCTTGCCGGCATCGCGCTCGCCCCCGCAGCCAAACACGCACCACAGGCGTCCCGCGCAATGCGCGCGCAGGGCGCGCAATGCCTGCTGCAGCGCATCGGGCGTGTGCGCATAGTCAATCACCAGCAACGGTTGGGCACCCGTGCCGCCGAGGCGATTCATGCGTCCACGGATCGGCTCAAGCCGGTTCAGCGCATCCAGCATGCGCACGAAGGGAAATTCCAGCGCGCCCAGGCACGCTGCCACCAGCAGCAGGTTGTCGACGTTGAAGCGCCCCAGCAGCGGACTGCGCAGCGCGCCGCTGCCCCATGGCGTGTGCAGGGTGAAATGGATGCCTCCGGGCGAGCTGACGACGGCCTCGGCGCGCAACTCCGCGTTCGCATCACCGAGCGCGCTGACGCGCAGCACACGCATGCCCGGCGCCATGCTCGCCGCCAAGCGCGCGCCGAATGCGTCGTCGATATTCAGCACCGCGGCGCGCAATTCGGGCCACGCGAACAGGCGCGCCTTGGCCGCGCCGTAGGCCTGCATGCTGCCGTGATAGTCGAGATGATCACGGGTGAGATTGGTGAAGGCGGCCACGCCAAAGTGCACGCCATTGACGCGACCCTGTTGCAGCGCATGCGAGGACACTTCCATCGCGACATCGCTGGCGCCCGCGTCCGCGAATTCACGCAGCAGCCGCTGCACGCTGATGGCATCCGGCGTGGTGCGCGCACTGGCATCGAGCTGACCGTGCAGACCGGCACCCAGCGTGCCGATGCTGGCGGCACGCCGACCGAGCAGTTCCAGCGCCTGCGTCAGCAACTGCACGCTCGACGTCTTGCCGTTGGTGCCGGTCACGCCGATCACGCGCAGCGCGCGCGAAGGCTCGCCATAGAACCGCGCGGCGATGCTGCCCAATTGCGCGCCAAGTTCGTCAACCCAGATCACCTGCGGCAGCTGCGGGGCATCCAGCGGTGCGGGCGCTTCGGCCAGCACCAGCACTGCCCCTGCGGCCAGCGCCTGCGGCGCGAAATGAATGCCGTGGTGCTGCGTGCCGCGCAGTGCGACGAAGGCTTCACCGGGCCGCACGCGGCGCGAATCCAGCTGCAAACCGCGCACCGCGATCGCGGCGACCGCGCCGGCTGCGGCCAGGCCATCAAGCAACGTATCGGCGCGCATCGCGGCAGCGTTCACGGTGTGCCTCCCGTCGCGTTGCCCGCAGCGACCGGCAGTGGCGCCTGTCCATACCAGTGCTGCACGTTGTCCGGTGGCACATCGAGGAGGCGCAGCGCACCTTCCATCACGCGCCGGAACACCGGCGCAGCAACCACGCCGCCGTAATGGTCAGGCTTGGGATCGCGCACCACCACGACCGCAACCAGGCGCGGATCGGTGGCCGGCACGATGCCGCAGAACACCGCGTAGTACTCATCCTTGAGATAACCGCCAGCGCCGGCCTGATGCGCGGTACCCGTCTTCCCGGCCACGGTGTAGTTGGCGATCATCGCCGTGGGCGCGGTACCGGCCGGGCTGACCACGGTACGCAGCATGCCGATCATTTCCCTGGCGTACTTCTCCGGCAGCACGCGCACCGGCGCGCTGTCATCGCCCTTGACGAACGTGGGGTGGTGCAACACGCCGCCGTCGGCCAGCGTCGAGTAGGCCTGCGCCAATTGCAGCGCCGTCACGTTGAGGCCGTAGCCGTAGGAAATGGTGACGCGGTTGATCGGGCGCCAACTCGTGTACACCGGCAGCAGACCCGAAGCCTCGCCGGGAAAGCCGCTTTCGGTGCTGCGCCCGAAGCCAAACCCGCGCAGCATGTCGTACAGACGTTTTTCCGAAAACGTCGCCGTGATCAGCGAGGCACCGACGTTGCTGGACTTGGTGATGACACTGGTCAGATCCAGTTTGCCGAAGTCAGCCACGTCGCGAATGGTGTAGCCGTCCATCATGTACCAGCCGGGCGTGGTGTTGATCGGTGAAGTGGGCGTCCACTTGCCGCTGTCCAGCGCCGCGGACAGCGTGAACGCCTTCATCACCGAACCCGGTTCGAATACATCGGTGACCGCGCGATTGCGCCAGTCGCGTGGCGTGCTGCCGGCGATGTTGTTGGGATTGAACGAGGGCAGATTGACCATGGCCAGGATGCCGCCGGTGCGCGCATCCATGATCACCATCGATGCCGCGCGCGCGTGGTACTTGAGGTAGGCCTCTGACAGGTACTCATAGGCGAGGTACTGGATGCTGCGGTCGATGCTCAAGGTCAGGCTGTGGCCCTGTACCGGCTCGCGTACCAGGTCGACGCTTTGCACGATCTGCCCGAGACGATTGCGGATCACGCGCTGCAGTCCGGGCTTGCCGCTGAGCCAGTGGTTGTAGGCCAGCTCCAGGCCTTCCTGGCCCTGGTCGTTGATGTTGGTGAAACCCAGCACCTGCGCGGTGACATCACCGGTGGGGTAGTAGCGGCGGTATTCGCGCTGCTTGTTGACGCCGGGAATCTTCAGCGCCAGTACCGCATGCGCGGCGACCGGATCCATCATGCGGCGCAGGTACACGAACTCCATGTTCGAGCGCTGCTCGAGACGGCGCTGTAGCTCGGCGGCATTCACATCCAGCGCCTTGGCCAGTTGCGGAATGCGATCCGCATGTGCCAGCAGCACGGGGGGATCGGCCCACAGCGAATCGACCGGCGTGGAAACCGCCAGCGGCTCGCCGTTGCGATCGAAAATGCTCCCGCGTGAAACCGGAATCGGCAGTTCGCGCAGGAAGCGCATGTCACCCTGCTGCTGCAGGAATTCACGCCGCACGACCTGCAAATCCACGGCGCGTGCCAACAGGCCGACCCCGACCAGCACCAACAAGGTAATGACCAGTGCCAGACGTCGGCGCACGCGCGGACCACGCGGGCGCACGCTGGCCGGCGCTGGTGACTTGGATGCCGGCTTCATTCGCGCACCATGCGGATTTGCGCCGGTTCGGGATTGACCATTCCCAACTGATTGCGCGCCACCGACGCCACGCGTGCCGGATCGGCCCAGGTAGCGTCTTCGAGTTCCAGGCGTCCGTACTCGATATTCAGGTGATCGCGTTGGCTTTGCAGGCGCGTCAGGCGGATGAACAGCTCGCGATTTTCATTGCGCGACCACACCACCGCGATTGCGCTGAGCAGCGTCACCGCCAACAGCGCCCAGGTCAGCGCACGCAGCATGAAGCCACTCATGCGCGTTTCTCCGCGATGCGCAGTACCGCCGAGCGCGCACGCGGATTGCGCGCCACTTCTTCCGCGCTGGCAAAGTGTTTGCGTCCGACCGCACGCAGCGCGCCCGGCATGGCCGTCGGCGCCGGCAAGCCGCGTCCGACGCGCGGCAGCTCCGGGCCACGAATGAATTGCTTGACCAGGCGATCTTCCAGCGAGTGAAAACTGATCACCGCCAGACGCCCACCCGGTTTAAGGCAAGCGCTTGCGGCGGCCAGCCCCTGCTGCAGCGCGTCCAATTCGCCATTGACGTGCAGACGCAATGCCTGGAAGGTGCGTGTGGCCGGATGCTTGCCGGGCTCGCGCCGGCCGATCGCGCGTTGTACCAGTTGCGCCAGTTCCAGGGTGCGCGTCAGTGGCTGCTCGATGCGCGCCTGCACGATCGTCTGCGCGATGCGACGACTCATGCGCTCCTCGCCGTAGCGCCACAGCACCGCTGCGATGTCCTCGGCATCAGCCTGCGCCAGAAACTCCGCGGCGCTTTGGCCCTGGGTCGGGTCCATGCGCATGTCCAACGGACCATCGGCCATGAAGCTGAAACCACGCGCGGCCTGATCGAGCTGCGGCGAGGACACGCCGAGGTCCAGCAGCATGCCGTCCAGCCCGACCTGCGCGGCATCCCATTCGGCCAGCGCGGCAAAGCTGCCGTGCCGAATGCGCACGCGCGCATCATTGGCGAACCGTGCGCGTGCCGCGGCGATAGCCTCGGGGTCGCGATCCAGCAGCAACAGGCTGCCTTGCGGCCCCAACAGTTGCAGGATCGCTGCGGCATGACCGCCGCGACCATAGGTGCCATCGAGATACGTCCCCTCGGCGCGCACGCCAAGCCCGGCGATCACCTCGGCGAGCATGACCGGGACATGTTCGCCTGCCGACATGATCGCGGCCCCTCGGGTGACCACTGCTCAGAGCCTCAGCGCGGACATGTCCGCACTGATCTCATCTTCGCCGATGGTCTGGCGGATCTTGGCGACGTGTGCCTGTTCGCTCCACAACTCGAACTTGTTGCCCATGCCCAGCAGCACCGCGCGCTTTTCGATACCGGCTGCCGCACGCTGGCTGGCGGGCAGCAGCACGCGCCCGGCGCCATCCAGATCCAGCGCGGCGGCGGCACCGACCAACTTCATCTGCAGCGCGCGATGCACGGCCTTGACGCTGGGCAGCGCATTGACCTGATCGCGTACCTGCTCCCAGGCGCTGGCTGGAAACAGCCACAAGCAGCCTTGCTCGAATGGGTTGTAGGCGCTGACCAAGTGGTTGTCGCAGATACGCGCAACCAGCTCGCGGTAAGCGGTGGGAATCGCCAGCCGTCCCTTGTCATCTACCGTGATGGCGGTTTCACCCTGGAACATTTGCCCACCTTTCCCCACGTTTCTACACTAATCGCCACCTTAGTCTCAGGTTTTGCGACTGTCAACGGGTTTTACCTTGCAGATCAAGGACTAATCGGCGGACTTCAGAATTTCATGCAATTCCTGAGCAGTCATCGCAATGCCTATGAAATCATTGAAAATGATCAGGAAACACTCGCATGCGATGCCCGGGGGCGGGCGACGGGATCTGAATAGACCTCGATCAATGCGATAACGCCAGGTGCGAGAGGGGTTTGCGAATCGATCCTTGGATGGTGCCGGCCAGGCTTTGGCAGTAACGCAGGATGTGTGGCTGCCGAAGTGCCGCCGTGCTGAGTGCGCAGATGCCTGTCGCGACACGGGCAGTGCGGCTTTCCCGCAGCCAGGCGCCCGGCTTGGCAAACTAGTTGCGGTGGAAACGGCACACGACTCGACGACCCTTATCACCTGGTGCGCGATCTTGACGTCGAGCGTGTGCACATCGAGAAGAAGGAGTCGGCCCGTAAGCCGGGTTCTGTTCTAGACAGTCATTCCTCTAGGCCTGACGTCGCCGTCAGGCTCCAGCAGCCAACCCGGAAGCGGCGCGGGCCACGCCATCGCCTCCCTATTTGGCCTTGCTCCAGGTGGGGTTTGCCGTGCCACGTGGCGTTGTCCCCACGCGCGGTGCGCTCTTACCGCACCGTTTCACCCTTGCCACGCATGTCTTGCGACACCGTTCGGCGGTTTGTTTTCTGTTGCACTTTCCGTCGGCTCGCGCCGCCCAGGCGTTACCTGGCACCTTGCCCTATGGAGCCCGGACTTTCCTCGGCGCTTGCGCGACGCGACTGCCCGGCCGACTCCACCAGGAAGTGTAGCTGCATGATGCGCGCTGTGCCTGCGCGCATCACGATGGCGCGTCGGCCTCGGTTGTGCCGGATTCTGCGTACAGCGCGCGCCGCGACGCGCCACTGAACTCTGCGGCGATGCGCGCGGCGCGCGCCGGCGCCAGTTCGCCGCGCAACAACGCATACAGGCGCCGACCCTCGGCCAGCGCTTGCGCCGCCTGCGCATCATTGCCACCGACGATCAGCACGATCTCGCCACGGCGCTGATCGGCATCCGCAGCCACGCGCGCAATCAGGTCACCCAGCGTGGCGCTGATGACGGTCTCGTGCAGCTTGGTCAACTCGCGCGCCAATGCTGCCTGCCGATCACTTCCAAAAGCCGCAGCCAAGTCAGTCAGCGTCGCTTCGAGTCGATGGGGGGCTTCGTAGAACACCAGCGTACGCGCCTCACCGGCGAGTTCGGCCAGGCGTTGCTGACGCGCAGCGGCCTTGGCAGGCAGGAAACCCTCGAAAACAAAGCGCTCGCTGGGCAAGCCGGCCACGCACAGGGCCGCGATCAGCGCTGCGGGGCCCGGCACCGGCGCCACGCGCAAGCCAGCAGCGCGCGCCGCGCGCACCAGGCGAAAACCCGGATCGCTGATCAGCGGTGTACCCGCATCGGAAACCAGCGCCAGGTCCTCACCCGCGTCAAGGCGTGCGAGCAGGCCCGCGATCATCCCGTCCTCGTTGTGCTCGTGCAAAGCCAGCAGCGGCGTGGTCACGCCGAAGTGTTGCAACAAATGGCGCGTATGCCGCGTGTCTTCGGCTGCGATCACTGCCACGCTACCCAGCACGGCGCGCGCGCGCGCGCTCAAATCATCGAGGTTGCCGATGGGCGTAGCCACCACCCAAAGCGTGCCGCTTGCAATTGCCATGCAGATCTCCCGCGACGCGGTCTGGCGCGCACGTTCCGCTATCATCGCAAAGGCCACCTTTGCTCGTGCAGGCTCATGATGCGCTCACTGTCCGTTTTGTTGCTCGCACTGTCGCTCCTGCTGCTGGCCGGCTGCGCCACCGTTGGCGGACCAACTCCGGCACAGCAGGCTGCCAACGCGCAAGCCAATGCGTTGTACCAGCGCGGTGATTATCAAGGCGCCGCGCGCACGTGGGACAACCTGAGTGCGCAAAATCCGAACGGCAATGAGAGTAATGACTATCGGTTGCGCGCCGCCGACGCGTGGTATGTCGCGGGTCAGCCCGCGCGTACCGCGCAATTGCTGGCCACGGTCGATGACGCGCATCTGCGCGGATTGGATGCCGCGCGCTACAACCTGCTCAAGGGTGAATTGGCGCTGGCGCACGATCCGCAGCAGGCGCTGGCCATCGCCGCGATGCTGCCACGCGCGCTGCCCGCGCCGCTCGATTTGCGCGCCGCGCGCCTGCAGGCGGAAGCGGCCAGCGTCTTGGGCGATCGCTGGGCGTCAGCACGCGCGCGCGTGCGCATGGCAAGCTTGCTGACCGGCAAGGCACGACAAGAGAACGCGCGCGACATCGAGCGCATGCTGGTGGCGCTGGGTGTACCAACGCTGCAAAAGCAGGCCCGCGAGTTGCCCGCAGGCGATCCCATGCTGCCTTGGCTGGGACGCGCGTTGCACCGGCTCGGCAGCGCCCTGCCAAAAAACCTGCCGCAACTCATGCGCCCGGCCGGCACCGTCATCGCGCAAGGCGGCAGCCCTACGCAAGAAGGTTTCCACGCCTACCACCAGATCGCGTTGCTGTTGCCACTCAGCGGTCCCCTGAAAGTCGCTGGTGAAGCAGTTGCCGAGGGATTTCTCACCGCTTATTTCAACACGCCGCAAGCGCAGCCCCGACCCCTGCTGCATGTGTACGACACCCAAGGCACCCAAGCTGGCACTCTGGCCGCTTACCAGCAGGCGCAGAGCGCTGGCGCTGATCTGGTGGTAGGACCGCTAGCGCGCGATGACGTGGCGGCGCTGTTTTCCAGCAACCCGACGCTACCGGTGCTGGCGCTGAATCATCCCGACAGCAGCGTCAATCCGCCGCAGGGCAGCGTGGAGTTCGGCTTGATGCCAGCGGATGACGGCGCCCAGGCTGCAGCGCGCATGCTGCAACAAGGCATCCGCAGCGCCGTGGTGTTCATCGCCGGATCGGAGAACGAACAGCGCGCCGCGCAAGCGTTCAAGGTTCAATTCGAGGCGGGTGGCGGTGACGTGTTGACGCTACAGACGTTACCGGAAGGCACGGTCAATTACGCCAGTGAAATCCGCAACGCGATGCCGGGACTGGGCGCCAATGGCGGAATTTTCATTGCCGTGCCGCCGGAAACCGCGCGTTTGCTGATACCGCAGATTCGCGTCGCGCGGCTGCGCCAGCCGGTGTTCGCCAGCGTGCAGGTTTATGGTGGATCACCCAATGCGCTGGACAAGGATCTGGATGGCGTGCAGTTCCCCGATGCACCCTGGCTGTATGACGCGCAGCCCGGGTTGCCGGTGCGTGCACGTCTGATGCGCAACCTGCCGGTGGTCGCCGGTCACGGTGCGCGCCTGTTCGCCTTCGGCATGGATGCGGACCTGCTGAGCCCCTACTTCGCCTGGCTGCAGCAGCATCCGGGAAGTTATGTCGCCGGCGCGACTGGCCAGCTCAGTGTCGATGCACAAGGTCACGTGCAGCGCACGCCGATCTGGGTGCAATTCAATAATGGCGTGGCCATGCCAATGGCCGGAACGCTCGCCCTGAGCGCACCGACGCAGTGAGCTTAGCCACGCCGACACCTCGACAACGCCTCGGCGCCGCCGCTGAAACTGCGGCGCTGGCGCGCCTGGAATCTGCGGGACTGAAGCCACTGGCACGCAATTTCCGCAGCCGTTATGGCGAGATCGATCTGGTCATGCTGGATGGCACCACACTGGTCTTCGTGGAGGTGCGTGCGCGCGGCAATCCGCTCGGTGGTGGTGCGCTGGCTTCGGTCGGCACTGCCAAGCAGGAGCGTTTGCTGCGCGCCGCAGCGGAATTCCTGGCGGTGTTTCCGGCGCACGCGCAGCGCACCTGCCGTTTCGATGTAGTCGGTTACGCGGGCCACGGCAGCGCGGCGCGCTGCGAATGGGTGCGTCAGGCATTCGAAGCGCGCTGACGCACACGTGGCGCGCGGCACGCATTACACAAGTCGCGTTGTACCGACTGGCACACGGCTTCCGATCTTCCTGGTCGCGACGCGCCCGGCCTGCCCGGCTTGGGCTTGGTGCTGCTGATCGCCTCGGCCATACACCAATCGATCCTGACCGTACCGGCCAGCCTGACGTTCGCCGGGAACCTGGTGCCAAAAGTGCAGAGGCCACAACCGGCGGCACAATGATTTGAAGGCCGGAAATGCGGCCAGCAGTGCGATCGATGCCGCAGCGAGTGGTGCCGGCGGTTTGCCCGTTTCCCATTGATCGCGACCCGGATCGTCAGTATTGGCGGTATCGTGCCAGGTCACGGCGAGCGGGCACGGCCCAGCCTGCGTGCGGCGCGGAGAGCTTGACTATGCAACCAGATCCGAGTGCGGTGAGATACGGATGAATGCAACGCAAGTCATCGTGGTCGGCAGTTGCAATCGCGACTATGCGTGGCGCTGCGAGCACTTCCCGCAACCCGGTGAAACACGGCGTGCACTGGATTTTTTCAGCGGTGCCGGCGGCAAGGGCTATAACCAGGCGGTCGCCTGTCGGCGCCAGGATGTGGCCACCTGCCTGATCGCGGCGCTGGGCGAGGATGACAGTGCCGTGCTCACGCAGCGCAATGCCGCGCAGGAACAGCTCGATGCACGATGGCAGATCGTTCCCGGGGAACGCAGCGGCAGCGCGTGCGTGCTCATCGATGCGCGGGGGCAGAACCAGATCGTGGTCGATCTGGCCGCCAACGAACGGCTCAGCGCCGCGCATGTAAAAGCACAGCAGACCACCTTCACCACCGCGCAAGTCGTGCTGACCCAGCTCGAAAGCGATCTGGCGCCAGTCCGCGCCGCACTGGTGCTGGCGCGCAACCATGGCGCCCTGGCGCTGCTCAATCCGGCGCCAGTACGCCCCGAACTCGATGACGCGCTGTTATCTGCATGCGACGTGCTGATTCCCAATGAAACCGAGTTTGCCACGCTGCTGCAGCGCTTCGCAGGACTTGGCATCGCTGCGGATCAACTCGCCACCCTGGCAGATGCCGAGCTGACCGCCCTCGCCGCACACCTTCCCGTGGCCAGCGTGGTGATCACCCTCGGCAGCGCCGGCTGCTTCATCGCACACAACGGCCGCGAGTGGCGCGGCGATGATGCGGCCAGCTATCGCGCCGCCAGCACGCCAGCCCGCGTGCGCGATACCACCGGCGCTGGTGATACCTTTTGCGGTGCGCTGGCTGCGGCACATGCACGCAGTCCCGATGCACCGCTTTCGATCTGCATCGCACATGCCAATCGTTGCGCTGCGCTCAGCACCGAGCGCGATGGGGCCGCCAGCGCCGCGCCGCGCTGGTCCGAAGTCGCGCAGCGTTACGGCACACTGATCGCATAGCGTTCATCAATCGCGCGCATCGCGAGAATCGATTGGCCGACGACAGCCGATTCCTTCATGATCAAAAATGTATTAGATGCTTCTAATTAAAAGCGCTCGCCACTAGCCGTGTGGCACAACCTACTGGAGACATTCCGTGACCGACACCACCCTCAACCAAACCCTGCCGCGTCTCAACGAGCCGGCCCCGAACTTCGACAGCAAAACCACATTCGGCCCGAAGAAACTGTCCGATTACAAGGGCAAGTGGCTGGTGCTGTTCTCGCACCCGGCCGACTTCACACCGGTCTGCACCACTGAGTTCATGGCCTTCGCCAAGGCCTACCCCGAGTTCCAGAAACTCAACTGCGAATTGCTGGGCCTGTCCATCGACAGCAACTATGCGCATATCGCCTGGGCGCGTGCGATCAAGGAAAAGTTCGGCATCGAAATCCCGTTTCCGATCATCGAGGATCTTTCCATGCGCGTGGCCAATGCCTACGGCATGATCCAACCGGGCGCATCCGACACCTCGGCGGTGCGCGCCACTTTCATCATTGACGACAAAGGCGTGCTGCGCGCGATGGTGTATTACCCGATGAGCAACGGACGCTCCATCCCCGAGTTTTTGCGCCTGGTCGCGGCGCTGCAGACCTCGGACAAACATGGCGTTGCCACACCCGAGGGCTGGCAACCCGGCGACAAGGTCATCGTGCCGCCGCCGCAGACCCAGCAAGCTGCCGACACGCGCGGCAGCGAGGGCTATGAATGCAGTGATTGGTATTTCTGCAAGAAGCCGCTGTAAATCCAGCCGCAAGTTGCAACACGCACACCCGGCGCAAGCAGGGTGTTTTTTTGAACTGTGCCTGGCCCACGTGAGATGCATCGCTTAGCGTCGCCGTGGCAGCCGGTCCGACTGTCCTGCAGGAACGACCACGTCTTGCTCGTGCTGCTTCCGCGCACAGCCCCCACAACTCGAGCAACTGCTTCCGCAACTCACCGCGGCCGGTTGCGCAGGCGGTGTCAGCAAATCGTGTGCCCAGCCTTGCACACGACGCGATGGCGCGCGCGCAAGCACGCGTCCCAGCACCCGGCGCATGGTTCGCCGCGGCAACCAGCGGCGCAGCAACACCACCGATGCCGCGCCAACCAGCAAACCCACGAGGATGTTTTGCAGCAACGCGCTCATGTCAGCCAACGCGTCAATTGATAAGTGGCGAACGCTGCCGCATACGCCAACGCAAACAGGTAACCGGTCGCCCAGCCCACGATGCGCCACGAGTTGGTTTCGCGGCGGATCACTGCCAGCGTGGCGATACACTGCGGCGCAAACACATACCAAGCCAGCAATGCGAACGCCGTGGCCAACGACCATTGCGCGGCGATCGCCGTGGCCAGAGCACTTTCACCGCCACCGCCACCGCCACCGCCACCGACGGCATATACCGTCGCCAGCGCGCCGACGGCGACTTCGCGCGCCGCCATGCCGGGAATCAGCGCCACCACGATCTCCCAGCTGAAGCCCAGTGGCGCGAAGATTGGTTGCAGCCAGTGCCCGATTTGCCCGGCAAAACTGTAGTCGATGGCGGGCAGCGTGGCACCCACCGGTGGTGCCGGATAGCTGGCCAGAAACCACAGCACGATAGTCAGTGCCAGGATGTTGCCACCGACGCGCTTGATGAAAATGCGCGCGCGCTCCCACAGGCCCAGTACCAGATTGCGCAGGCGCGGCATTCGATACGCCGGCAATTCCATCAGCAGATGCGCAGCGGCGGCCTTGCCACCAAAACGCTTGAGCACGAATGCCACCAGTAGCGCCGACACAATCCCTGCTGCGTAGAGCATGAACAGCACCAGACCTTGCAAGTTGAACATGCGCCACACGGCGCGTTGCGGCACGAAGGCCGCGATCAGCAGCGCGTAGATCGGCAAACGTGCCGAGCACGTCATCAGCGGCGCCACCATGATCGTGGCCATGCGCTCACGTGGATTTTCGATGCTGCGCGTGGCCATGATGCCGGGTACGGCACAGGCGAAGCTGGACAGCAGCGGGATGAAGGCGCGTCCGCTGAGCCCGGCGCCGCGCATCAGACGATCCAGCAGGAACGCTGCGCGCGGGAGGTAGCCCGATTCCTCAAGCACCAGAATGAACAAAAACAGGATCAGGATCTGCGGCAGGAACACCAGCACGCTGCCGGCCCCAGCGATGACGCCGTCGCCGAGCAGCGACGTCAGCGCACCGGGCGGCATCACCGCACGTACCCAAGCGCCCAACGCGTTCACGCTCCACTCGATGGTGTCCATCAACGGGGCCGCCCAGGCGAACACGGCCTGAAACATCAGCAGCAGCATGCCGGCAAGGATCAGCAGGCCAGCCACGGGATGCAGCAGCACGCGGTCGAGCCGCTCTTCCAGCAGACTCATACCTGCGGGCATCTCGACAGCATCGTGCAGCAGGCGCCGCGCCTCGACGTGCAATTCAGCGGGTGCCGGAGGCGGCGATAACGGCAATGGACCGTCCAGTGCGGCCACCAGCGCCGCGGCGCCGGTGCGACGCACGGCGACGGTCGGTACCACGGGCATGCCCAATTCGCGTTCCAGCCGTGCGCTGTCGATCCGGATTCCACGCCGCTGCGCGGCATCCATCTGATTCAAGGCCAGCAGCATGGGGCGATCCAGTGCACGCAGCTCCAGGACAAAGCGCAGATGCAGGCGCAGGTTGGTGGCATCCGCCACACAGATGATCAGGTCCGGAGGCGCGATTTCAGCGCGCATTCCAAGGCAGATCTCGCGCGTAATGACTTCATCGGGTGAGGTTGCCTCCAGGCTGTAGGCGCCAGGCAAGTCCAAAACCTCGACACGCCGACCCGACGGCGAAACGTAGCTGCCTTCCTTGCGCTCGACAGTGACGCCCGCGTAATTGGCTACCTTCTGTCGACTGCCGGTCAACAGATTGAACAGCGCGGTCTTGCCGCAATTGGGATTGCCCACCAGGGCAATGCGCAGCGTGTTCACGGCGGCACCTGATCCGCGCAGCGCAAAACCATGACCTGCTCGGCTTCGCAACGGCGCAGTGCGAATCGCGTGTGCCCGACCCGCACCAGCAGGGGCTCGCGGCCGATGGGTCCGTGGGCAAGCATGCGCACCGACTCACCCGGTACGAAGCCCAGCGCGGCCAAGCGCGCAAGCAATGCAGCGTCATCCGCATCGTGACGCAAACCCTGCACCTCGGCGCATGCACCGCGCGGCAGCGTCGCCAGTGCCTGCGGCAACTGGCATGGCTGCACATGGATAGGCGCAATCGCGGGCATGACGTCATTTGCGGATAGGAATTATTTGCATCTTATACCAGAACATCCACACGATCCGCCAAATTACTTGCACGTCGGCTGCAACCGGACACCGGGAACGAGACCGTTGCCGGCCCGTGGCAGCGCCCTGGCACCGCACGTATCCACGCCGCACATGGCCAAAATGAAAAAGGCGGCCCGGAGGCCGCCCCATCAGCTGCATTCGCCGGCGCGTTACTTGAGGCTGTCGTCGAGAATGCGCGGCGTGACGAAGATCAACAATTCATCCTTGGAATTGTTGCGGCTAGTCTGTCGGAACAGCGCGCCAAGCCCCGGGATATCACCCAGCAGCGGCACCTTGGTGACCGTGTTGCTCTTGGTCACGTCGGTGATGCCACCGAGCACCACGGTCTGGCCGTTGTCGAGCAGCACACCCGTCTGTATCTGGCGTGTGTCGATCTCCGGAACTTGACCGCCACCCGGGTTGTTGATGAACCCCGCCAGATCGTCCTTCTTCACATCCAGTTCGAGGTAGATACGGCCATCCGCGGTGATGGTCGGCGTGACCTGCAACTGCAGCACGATGTTCTTGAACTGCACTGTCGCGGTACCCGCGCCTGCACCTACCGCCCCTCCCGGTGCATTCTGGTAGGTGACGTAGCCAACCTCCTGGCCCTGCTTGATGGTCGCCATCTGCTGGTTGGCGGTGATCACGCGCGGGCTGGAGATGGTTTCGCTCTTGCCCTCGGTCTGGGCTGCCTGCAGTTCCAGGTTGAGCAGGTAGTTGGAACCCAGGATGGCCAAGCCGAAACTGCCTGCGGGACTGGTGATCGGCAAGTTGACGTTGAGCCCGCCCGGAAAGGTGATGGCCGGCGGCAAAGTCGGCTGTGGCGCGGTGCCGCCCGTCTGGGTCGCATATTGCTGATTGAGGTTGTTCTGCGCGATCACGGCATTCTGCGCCGCGATGCTGTTGTTCAGACTGGTGTTGTCGCTAGTGGAATCACTCGTGGAAATGAGTTGTCCGCTCGGGTTGGTCATGAACCCGCTGGCGCCGAACTGCGCACCGAGCTCGCGCGTGAAGCTGTTGCTGGCGATCACGATGCGCGATTCGATCAGCACCTGCTTGACCGGGCGATCCAGCACCGCGACCAGCGCACGGATCTCGCGGATCTTCTGCGGAATGTCACTGACGATCAACGTGTTGGTGCGATTGTCGAAGGTGACGCTGCCACGCGAGGACAGAAAACCGCGGTTGGCGTTGGCACTGGCGCCGCCGCTTGCCGTGTTCTGCAAGCTCTTCTGCGTCAGCAACTGCGCGATGGTCGAGGCCTTGCCATAGCTGATCGGAATGTAATCGGTGACCAGCGGTGCGGCTTCCTCAGCCTGCATGCGTGTTTCCGCCTTGGCGCGCTCATAGGACGCCAACTCGGTCTGCGGTGCCACCCAGATCACGTTGCCGTCGCGCTGCATGCCGAGGCTCTTGGCCCGCATGATCACGGCCAGCGCCTGATCCCACGGCACATTGACCAGGCGCAACGTGACGCTGCCGCCGACGCTGTCGGAGGCCACGATATTGAGATTGGAGACGTCGGCGATCAACTGCAGCGCTGAACGCGTGGGAATGTCCTGGAAATTGAATGTCACGCGGGCGCCGGTGTACTTGGGCTCGGTGCCGGTAGCATTGCCGATGACGCCGGCAGCTTTCTGTGCCTGCTTGGGCGCGATCTCGACCACGTACTCGTCGCCGCTCTGGTAAGCCGAGGGCTCGAACGCCCCGCGCGCAGCGATTTCCATGCGCGCACCATTGGCCACCGGGCGCGTGGTGACGCTGGTGACGGGTGTGGCGAAATCGTTCACATCAAGCCGCTGCGCCAACTTGGGTGGCAACGTGGCGTTGGCGAAATCGACGACCATGTGATCGCCCGAGCGATGCATGTCGACGTTGGCACCGGCGCCACTGAATCGGATGATGACCTGACCAGCGCCATCCTTGTTGCGCTGGAAATCGATATTGGCGATGGCCAGCGAATGGGTGTTCGGAAGAATCTTGCTCGGATTGCCCACAGCGCTGGAGGCCAGCGCACCGCCATTGCCGCTGCCGATCGCGAGGATCAGCCTGTCACCGTCAACGCGCGTGGTGTAGCCGGCGTGCTGAAACAGATCGACGACGATGCGCGTGCGCCCGCCAGCTGCCACCGCGGTGACGCTGGAGGTGGCCCCGCTGCCGACGTCAAGCCGACGCTTGGCCAGCGCAAGCGCGGTGCCGTCCAGGTCCACTGCAATGCGCGGCGGATTGTCGGTGGTGAATATCCTCGGTTGCGGTGGCGCCCCGTCGAATTGCAAGGTGATATCCACCTTGCCTCCGGGCAGAGCCTGATAGCTCATGTCCTTGAGGGTGCCAGCCTGCGCCCCCATGGGCAGCGCAGCGAGCAGCAGCACGGCCAACAGAGCGGCCATGCGGGCGCGCCAAGTGTGTGCGTTCTTGCGAATGGCTTGCGTCGTCATGTACATCACCCCCACAGGGTCCTCATTGCTCGCTCATCGCGATTTCGGCCTTGCGCTCCATCCAGCCGCCATTGCCGTTCGGTACCAATTCGGTCAGATCGACTTGATCGGGCGTGACCTTGGTGATCCGTCCGTCGCTCTGGCCCATGTAATTGCCGATCACGACGCGATGGATCACGCCGGTCGGGTCCTTGATCAATGCCTGCGCATCAGGCCCGGCGCCGATAGTGCCGACCATCTTCAGCGAATCCAGCGGGAACATTTCCAGCGGCTGCTTGGGACGGTTGGCATCCGGACGCGGGCCATTGTTGTTGTAGCCGCCAGTCTCCAGAGGGCTGGGGCTGAACGGATCACGCATGTTCTGATCGTTGTAGGTAAAACTTTCAAAGGTCTTGATGACTGGCAGCGGCGGCAGTGGCGGGCCGCTCTTGGCCTTTTCCTGCGCGACCCACGCGTGCAGATCAGACGTGCCGCGCGTGCAACCAGCCAGTGCAATCAGCGCCACGCAGACCACCAGCAGTCGGAAAGGCAGCTTGCGCATGTCACTTGCCTCCCTTGCTGACTTCGACGTGATCCTTGCTGCTGCTCTCGTCTTCCTCAAGGTAACGGTAGGTGCGCACCGTGCCTTCGAGCTGCAGCAAATCGCTGGGGCCTTTGCTGCCGGCCGCGGCCGGCAATGGCTTCAGCGACACATTGTGCATGGTCAGGATCACCACGCGCGGCAGCGACGCCACGCCACTGATGAAAGTACCGAACTGATTGTAGGTGCCGATCATCTTCAGCTTGATGGGCTTTTCGGCATAGAACTCTTTCACGGATTCTGGCTCAGGCTGGAACAGATCGGTCTGCAGCCCTGCCGAAAGCGCGGTTTGCGAGATATCCACCAGCAATTCGGGCATTTCCGTCTTGCTGGGCAACTGGCGCAGCATCTGGCGCAGCATGTCCTGCATCTCGGAGAGTTGCTTCTTCAGTGCATCGAGGTTGACTGCGCGCGCCTGTTCCTTGATGAACTGCTGCTTGAGCTGGTCTTCCTGGCTGGCCAGCGATGTCAGATTGTCCTGCTGGTTGCTGATGTGGAACCACCAGCCGAAAAACAGGATCACGACCAGCACCAGCACGGTGAACGTGGTCTTGACCGTGTTCGGCCACGCGCCGATGTTGTTGCGGTCGAGACTGCGGAAATCGTCGAGGAAACTCACGGCTGCGCTCCCGGCTTGATGCTACCAGCGTGGCTTGCGGCTGCCGCGGGCGGGGCAGATATCGCCGCATGCGCAGGCGACCTGGCCGTGCCCGCACCGGCCGGAGCCCCCGGCACGACCGGGATTGGCAGCGATGCCAGGCTACTCGTGGCTGCGGCGGCACCAGCGTTTTTCGGCATGCCAAGCTTGACCGTGAGTCCGAAATCGTAAGGCATGCGCGAATCGCCGGCCTTCTTCTCGGTCTTCTGCAGGTCGGCCGCGCCCAACCATGGCGAAGCCTCGAGGTTGCGCATGTAATCGGCCACCGCCGCGTTGGACTGCGCAACGCCTTCGAGCGTCAGCTGTTCGCCTTTTTGCGCCATCGAGGTCAACCGCACCGACGGCGGCGTACGCTTCACCAGTTCGTCGAACAGATGCACCATCTGCGAGCGGTTGGCCTGCAGATCCTCGATGATTTTCTTGCGTGCCAGCAGGCGATCACGCACCTTGTCCAGATTCTTGATCTGCTCGTTCTCGGCCTTGAGCTGCGTGATCTGGCCTTGCAGGTAGGCGTTGCGATCAGTCTGGTTGTCGATGCGCATGCCCATCCACATCGACCAGCCAATCACCAGCACCAGGGCGACCGCTGCCGCCGCGCCAAGCTGCATGAAAAATTCGCGCTCGCGCTGCTTGCGCCGCTCCGCGTGCCAGGGAAGTAGGTTGATGCGCGCCATCAGTCGAAACTCCTCAGCGCGAGTCCGCAGGCGATCATCAGCGCGGGGGCATCCTGCGCCAATGCCTGCGGCGAGACCTTGGGCGCAAGCGCCATGCTGGCCAACGGGTTGGCCACGCAACACGGCACGCCAAGCTGCTCTTCGATCATTTCGCTGAGCCCGGCGATCGCTGCGCTACCGCCAGCCAGCACCACTTGGTCGACCTTGCTGTGCTCGCTGCTGGCGTAGAAAAACTGCAGCAGGCGGCTGACTTGCTGGATCACCGCTTCCTTGAAAGGCTCCAGCACTTCAATCTCGTAGGACTCGGGCAGACCACCCTGACGTTTGGCCAAGCCGGCTTCCTCGTATGACAAACCATAACGTCGCATGATTTCGTCAGTGAGCTGCTTGCCACCGAACACCTGCTCGCGCGAATAGATCGAACGCTGACGGCGCAGCACGATGAGCGTGGTCATGGTGGCGCCAATGTCCACCAGCGCGATCACGCTGTCGCGACTGACCGAAAGCTGGTCGGCGATCAGACCGAAGGCGTTCTCCATGGCGAAAGCCTCGACATCGATCACCTTGGCACTAAGCCCGCCCATGTCCAGCGCGGCCACGCGCATGTCAACGTTTTCGGTGCGCGATGCGGCCAGCAGCACCTGCACCATCTCGGGGTTGTCCTTGACTGCGCCAAGCACCTCGAAATCGAGGCTGACTTCCTCGATCGGATGAGGAATGTACTGATTGGCTTCAGCCTGAACCTGGCTTTCCAGATCGTCCTCGCCCAGCTCGGCAGGCATGGTGATGGTACGTGTGATCACCGCCGAACCAGCGACTGCAGCGGATGCATGCCTGATCTTGCTGCCGGAACGCGCCACCGCACGACGGATGGCTTCACCCACCGCCTCGACTTCAACAATGTTCTTTTCCACCACCGCGTTGGGCGGCAACGGTTCGACGGCGTAATGCTCGACGCGATAACGGGTGCCAGCCTGGCTCAGCTGGAGCACCTTGACGGCGGTCGAACTGACATCCACGCCAATCAGAGGCGCCGACTTCGGAGTAAACAGGCCCACCGGAATTCCCCTTCCCACGCGCCCTTACGAGCGAAATGTGCGCTAATACCTTAGATCAAGTCTTAACTCTTTGGCAACGCCCCCTGAACTGCATAGCTGAGAGCCACTTCACAATTCTTTGCAGAGTCAGCTCCGCGCGCCCAAATCCAATGCGTCCGCGCCTGCGCATTGGCGAGCAACATACACGACCGCGCACGCAGCGTCTCGTTGCAGTGCCAAAGCCTTCAGCAAAGCCCTCTATACTGCGCGGCTTCACAGAGCCCGCCCTTCGGCGGTCGCCGATCCCGTCCGATGCGCCTGCTGCTGCGACTGTTGAAATGGTTCGTGATCCTGGGTTTTGCCGGTGCTCTGGCCGGCGTCGCCGCACTGGGTATCGCCTACTGGATATTGGCGCCACGCCTGCCATCCGTCTCATCGCTCAAGGATGTGCAGATGCAGGTGCCGCTGACGGTGCTTTCCGCGGATGGAAAACTGATCGCCAGCTTCGGCGAGACGCGACGCATCCCGGTCACCTTCGCGCAAATTCCGGTGCAGTTGCGTGATGCCTTCCTCGCCGCCGAGGACGCGGATTTCTATCACCACCCCGGCGTCGACTTCGTCGGCACCGCGCGTGCGGCGTTCGAGGTGCTGATCCACGGCGGACACAAGGTGCAGGGCGGCAGCACGATCACTCAGCAGGTCGCACGCAATTTCTTCCTCAGCCCGGAGAAAAGTTACACGCGCAAGATCATGGAGTGGTTTCTGGCATTCCGCATCGAGAATGAGCTGAGCAAGAACGACATCCTGCAGCTGTATCTCAACAAGATCTTTCTCGGCCATCGCGCGTATGGCGTGGCGGCAGCGGCGCAGTACTACTACGGCAAGACCCTTGATCAACTGACATTGCCCGAGTGCGCCATGCTGGGCGGCTTGCCGCAGGCGCCTTCGGCAGCCAATCCGGTGACCGATCTCAAACGCGCGATGGTGCGCCGCAATTACGTGCTCAGGCGCATGTACGACGTGGGTTTCATCAAGCGCGATCAGTACGAAAAGGCGCTGTCCACGCCGGACGACGCCTTCCCTCACGAGCCGCCGATCCAGGTCGAAGCGCCGTACGTGGCCGAAATGGCGCGCCTGCTGGCCGTGCAGAAGCTGGGCAACAAGGCATTGACCGATGGTTACGTGGTCTACACCACGATCAATGGGAAGCTGCAAGATGCCGCCAACGCCGCGGTCCGCAGCGAAATGCTGTCCTACAGCCGCCGCCATGGCTGGTTTGGACCGGAAGCCCATGTCACCCTGCCGCCCACGCCAGACCCGACGCTGTGGTCGAAGGATCTGGGGGCGCTGTATCCAGTGGCCGGGCTGCAGCCTGGCCTGGTCACCGACAGCAGCGCCAAACTCGCCCACGTCTACCTGCAGAACGGGCAGACCGTGGTGCTCGACCTGAAAGCCGTGGTCTGGGCGCGGCGCTACATCAACGAAAACCGCACCGGGCCTGTACCCAGCGCCGTGGATCAGGTGCTCAAGCCCGGCGACATCGTGCGCGTGGCCATGGACGACCAGGGTCACTGGCAATTGGCAGAGATTCCCAAGGCACAGGCCGCGCTGGTCTCGCTGCGTCCCGACGACGGCGCCATCGTCGCCCTCGTCGGCGGCTTGAGCTACACGCTCAGTCAGTTCAACCGCGTCACACAAATGGCGCGCCAACCTGGCTCCAGCTTCAAGCCGTTCGTTTATTCAGCAGCGTTTCAGCGCGGTTTCACGCCTGCTTCGGTGGTCAACGATGCGCCTCTGATCTTCGCCGACACGCATACACCGGGCGGCGAATGGATACCCGCCAACGACACCAACACCTTCCGGGGGCCGACTCGGCTGCGCGTGGCTTTGGCGCAATCGAAGAACTTGGTCACCCTGCGTCTGATCGATGCGATCGGGGTCAACTACGCGCGCCAGTATGTGACGCGCTTCGGCTTTTCGCTGGATCAGATCCCCGACAACCTGACCATGGCGCTGGGCACCGCCTCGGTCTCGCCTTTGCAGATGGCGCGCGGCTACGCGGCGTTCGCCAACGGCGGCTTCCTGATTGATCCCTACTTCATCCAGCGCATCGACAACCGGGATGGCCATGCCGTATTCGTGGCGGACCCGCTGCGCGCCTGCCGCGATTGCGCGCAGCGCCTGCTGGCCGACACGGCGCCGACGCCCGCGCCATCAGCACCCGCACCCACCGTGCCCGCCACACCAGCACCGGGAAGCAGCAGCGGCCTGCCGCCGATGCCTGGCGACATGACAGTGCTGGTGCCAGCGCCAGTCAACGGCGCGCCACCACCCCCGCGTCTGGCGCCACGCATCATCGGAGCACGCAATGCCTACCTGATCGCATCGATCATGCAATCAGTGATCCGCAGCGGCACCGGCCAGTTTGCGCTGTCGCTGCATCGTACCGACCTCTCCGGCAAGACCGGTTCGACCAACGACTATCGCGACGCGTGGTTCGGCGGCTTTAATTCGAAACTGGTGACTACAGTCTGGGCCGGCTTCGACAATTTCAGCTCGCTCGGTCATGCCGATGGCCATCCCGAGTTTGGCGCATATGTGGCGCTCCCGATCTGGATCCGCTACATGAAAGTCGCGCTGGCCGGTACACCGGAGGCTCCTGAGCCAATGCCGCCGGGCATTGTCACCGTGTTGATCAACCGCGATACCGGCCTGCCCGCGCTGCCCAGCAACCCGCTGGCGATGCCCGAGGTGATGCGCATCGAGGACTACGAGCGCCTCAAGCAGCAGGCGCCGCTGGACAGCAAGCACGATCAGGCCAAGTCGTACGACGTGTTCTGAAATCGCTGGGGCGCATGCCTGCGGGTGGGTGGCATGCTGGTGCACGAATTGCGATGATCCGCGCAGCCCACTGCAGGAGCGGTCGATGCCTCGTCTCCATGGCCACCACGCTGCACGCCGCGCCCAAGGCAATCGACAGCAACTACGCCGGCGTATCGCGCTGGAGGCCGCGCGATTGATCAGCGAACACGGGCTACGCGATTACCACCGCGCGAAACTGCGCGCCGCCGAACGCCTCGGCATCCGCGACGACCAGGCGCTGCCACACAACGACGAGATCGAGTCGGCTTTGCGCGAGCATCAACGCCTGTTTTCTGGCAACAGCCAAATCGAGGCCCTGCAGGCGCGACGTCTGGCGGCGCGCGAGGCGATGCGGTTTCTGCAACGTTTCGAGCCGCGTCTGGTTGGCGCGGTGCTGGAGGGTACCGCCGACCAGCACTCTGCCGTCTGCCTGCACCTGTTCAGCGATACGCCTTGCGAGGTCGAGCAGTTCCTCTCCGAGCACGGTATTCGCTACGAGTTACGCGAACGCAGGCTGCGTATGGATCGCGAGCACAACCTGACGATCGAGGTGCTGCAGTTCATTGCCGATGACATCGCGTTCGATCTCAGCGTGCTGCCGCGTGACGGCCTGCGTCAGGCACCCTTGGATCGTATCCGTCCGCGTGCCATGCAGCGCGCCTCGCTGGGCGCACTGGAAGCGTTGCTGCGTGCCCACCCTGCAGCACCAATGTGATCGGGGCCATGCCAGAACCCGCGCCCATCCAAGGCGTGAGGTATCCGGCGCGCCTCAGCGCGTCGTGATCGGGCGATAGTCGCGTTTGGCCGCACCGGTATAAACCTGGCGCGGACGGCCGATCTTGGTATCGGCGGTTTCATGTTGTTCGATCCAGTGCGCGATCCAGCCGGAGGTGCGCGCGATGGCGAACATCACCGTGAACATTTCCTTGGGAATGTTCAGTGCCTTGTAAATCAGACCCGAGTAGAAATCGACGTTGGGATAAAGCTTGCGCTCGACGAAATAATCATCCTTCAGCGCCACGCGCTCGAGTTCCAGCGCCACGTCCAGCAGCGGATCGGACACGCCCAGGTCGGCCAGCACCTTGTGCGTCATCTCGCGAATGATCGCCGCGCGCGGGTCGTAATTCTTGTAGATGCGGTGACCGAAGCCCATCAGGCGGAAACCGGAGTTCTTGTCCTTGGCCTTGGCCACGACGCTGTCCACATGTTTCGCGTCACCGATTTCCTCCAGCATCTTCAGCACCGCCTCATTGGCGCCCCCGTGTGCCGGCCCCCACAACGCGGCGATGCCGGCGGCGACACTGGCATAGGGATTGGCACCGGTGGAACCGACCAGGCGCACCGTCGACGTGGATGCGTTCTGCTCATGATCGGCATGCAGGATAAACAGCAGATCCAGCGCCTTGGCCGCGGTCGGGCTGAGCTCCAATGGCTCGCTCGGCACCTCGAACATCATGTGCAGGAAGCGCGTGCAGTATTCAAGGTTGTTGCGCGGAAAACGCATCGGCCAGCCGACCGAATAGCGATAGCAGGCCGCGGCAATGGTCGGCATCTTGGCGATCAGGCGGACCGCCGCAAGACGCCGATGCTCGGGATTCTCGATATCGATCTTGTCGTGATAGAACGCCGACAACGAAGCGATCGAAGCGCATACCATGGCCATGGGATGCGCATCGTGGTGAAAGCCGCGCAAAAAGTGGCGAATCGACTCGTGCATCATCGAGTGATGCGTCACTTCGTTGTCAAAGGCATCGAACTGGGCCTGATTCGGCAACTCGCCGTGCAGGAGCAGGTAAGCCACTTCCAGATAGCTCGACTGCTTGGCCAGTTGCTCGATCGGATAGCCGCGGTACATCAGTACGCCGGCATCGCCATCGATGTAAGTGATGGCGCTGCGGCAACTGGCCGTGGACATGAAGCCGGGGTCATAGGTGAAGCAGCCGGTATCGCGATAGAGCTTGCCGATATCGAGCGCGGCCGGGCCGATGCTGCCGGTCACGGCGGGCAGTTCGGTATTGCTGCCAGTGGACTCGTTGATGAGCTTGTAGGTGGACACGCTCGGTCTCCTTCTGATGTGGACGCCGCAGGCGAAAATGACGCGGGGGAGCAGGCGCCGGATTGGGGATGGACAGACAAGACCGCGCAATTCACACAGCGGTGGTGTCACACGGGCAGGCGGCCCGCAAATCCGCTGCGAATTATCGCACAGTGCGCTGCAGCGCAGCAGCAAAAATAGCAACGCCGGCACGAGGCCGGCGCTGCAGTGAACATCGATTCGATCCGCGGCAACACGTCAAATCCGGATGCGTGCGGCCGATGACTGGCGTCGCGATCAGGCCTTGCCGCCAGCGGCGTAGCGTTTGCGGAACTTGTCGACCCGACCACCCACGTCAAGCACTTTGTGCTTGCCGGTGTAAAACGGATGCGAGGCCGAGGAAATCTCCAGCTTGACCAGCGGATATTCCTTGCCATCCTCCCACTTGATCGTGTCTTTGGTACTGATCGTGGAACGGGTGAGTATGGCGAAATTGGCGTTCACGTCCTGGAACACGACCTCGCGATATTGGGGATGGATGTCGGGCTTCATGGCGGACTCGTGCTCGAAAGATCAAGGAAAAGAGGGCCATGATAGCCCGCCGTCATGGCCACGGGCAAGATTGGATGCCCTGATCAACAGTCGAAGCCTGGCCCGATCACCCGGGGAGCGCACCCAGTGCCGCTGCCACCAGATGTTCGAATCCGCCCTGATCCACGGCCATGACAATACGCGCATTGGCCACCGCACCGCTGCGACGCTGCCAGTCCACCACGGTGGCTCCGCGCGTCAGGCCGCCATCCAGTTCGACCGTGACCGCGCGTTCATCGCTACGGGTGATCAACCCCGGACGCAGCGCCACCGCCATGGCCAGCGCATCGGCGGCAAGCAATCCAGGGCGCTGCTGCATACGATTGAAAGCGCGCGCCTTGCGTGAGATCGCGGAGAAAAATGCCGCGCGTGCATCATCGCCGGCCAGCCAGTGATCGAAGCGCTCGAAATCCAGCGCATGACGCAGTGTCAGCTCCCAATCGACCAGATCAAACCGCGGCCAGCGTGAAAATACGATGTGCGCAGCTTCCGGATCGAAGCCGATATTGAATTCCGCCGCCAGACTGGTGTTGCCCTGCCCGGTCACCGCGCCCCCCATCACCACCAGCCGCGCCACGCGCCGGGGCAATTGCGGGTCAAGGCTCAATGCCAGTGCCAGATTGGTCAGCGGCCCCAGCGCCACCACCACCAGTTCGCCAGCGTGTGCATGGCTGAGGCGCAGCAGCGCCAGTGCCGCGTGCTCGTTGTGCGCCACGCACCGTGCGGGCAAGTAGCCGGTGTCACCAAAGCCATCGGCGCCATGCACGAATGCGGCATCGGCAGCACGGCGCACCAGCGGCTGTGGCGCGCCGGGAAACACCGGCGTGGGCGCATCCAGCAGTTCAACCAGTTTGAGCGCGTTGGCCGTGGTGTGATGCAGCCCGACATTGCCCGCGACGATGCCCAGGCCAGCGATGCCAGATGCGTGTGCGTGTGCCATCAGAATCGCCAGCGCATCGTCCACGCCGGGATCGGTATCGATGAACAGCATGTCCGGCTCCGCCACTGGAAAGCATGCAGTTTATGGGACTGGCTCAGGCCTGTGCGTAGCGCCGCGCGCTGCCAAACCAGCGCTGCAAAATCAGCTCTGCGCGCCCGGGATCGCTTTGCAGGAGCCGATCGGCCAGCTCGCGCACCATCGGCAACAGATCCGCGTCGCGCGCCAGGTCGGCCACGCGCAGCGCCAGCAGCCCCGTCTGACGCGTGCCCAGCATTTCGCCGGCACCGCGCAGTTTCAGGTCCATTTCAGCGATGCGAAAACCATCGTTGCTCTCACGCAGCAGGCTCAGGCGCGCACGTGCGCTGGCCGATAGCGGCGGTTGATACAGCAGCACACAATGGGACGCGGTGCTGCCGCGCCCGACGCGGCCGCGCAACTGGTGCAGCTGCGCCAGACCCAGACGCTCGGCGTTTTCGATCACCATCAAACTGGCGTTGGACACATCAACGCCCACCTCGATCACCGTGGTCGCCACCAGCAATGCCAGCTCACCGCGCTTGAATGCATCCATGACCGCCTGCTTGGCAGCAGGTTTCATGCGCCCGTGCACCAACCCGATGCTCAGCATCGGCAATGCCGCGCTGAGCTCGGTGTGCGCGACCGCGGCGGCCTGCGCGGCGAGCACGTCCGACTCCTCCACCAGGGTGCATACCCAATAGGCCTGCCGGCCATTGGCGCAGGCGTGATGGATACGCTCGATCACCTCGGCGCGGCGACTGGCGGCGACAAGGGTGGTTTGCACCGGGATACGCCCCGGCGGCAATTCATCGAGCACCGAAATGTCCAGGTCCGCATAGGCCGTCATCGCCAAGGTGCGTGGAATCGGTGTCGCGGTGAGCACCAGCTGATGCGGCACTTCATCCGCCGTGCCGCCCTTCTCGACCAGACTCAGGCGCTGATGCACGCCAAAGCGGTGCTGTTCGTCGACAATCGCAAGGCCCAGATTGCGAAATTGCACGCCTTCCTGCATCAGCGCGTGCGTGCCCACGCACACGGCCGCGCCCTCGCTCAGGCGCTTCAGCGCCGCGCTGCGCGCGCGGCCTTGAACTTTGCCAGCCAACCACAGCACCTCGATGCCCAGGGGCTGCAACCACGTCACGAAGCTGCGGTAATGCTGCTCGGCCAGCAATTCGGTGGGCGCGGCCAAGGCCACCTGGCGGCCGCTGGCCACTACCGCCAGCGCCGCCAGCGCCGCGATGATGGTTTTCCCCGAGCCCACGTCGCCCTGCACCAGGCGCAGCATCGGCTGCGGCGTGGCCAGATCGGCGAGGATTTCATCAAGCACGCGTTGCTGCGCGCTGGTCAGCGCATAAGGCAGATTCACGCGCAGCCGATGCATGAGCGCACGACCCTCGGCGCATACCGGCGCAGCATGGCTACGCGCGCGCTGGCGCAATTGCCGCAAGGCCAGGTGCTGGGCCAGCAGTTCCTCGAACGCGAGCCGGCGTTGCGCCGGATGCGTGCCTGCCAGCAACGCCGCCAGATCATCGTCGGGCGCAGGTTGATGCACAGCCAGCAGCGCGCTGCGCAGATCGGGCAATGCCAGGGTGGCACTGTCGAGGGGCGGCAACAGATCCAGCTCTGCGGCGCACGGCAACTGCGCCAGCGCGCGCGTCACCAGGCTCGCCATGCGTGCGTTGGTCACGCCCTCGGTCAACGGATACACCGCACCGAGATGCGTGGCCAGTTGCGGGGCCCGCGCATCGAACACGCGATAGCGCGGGTGCACGATCTCGAGACCTTGGTGGCCTTCGCGCACCTCGCCATAGGCGCGCACGCGCATGCCCGGCACGAATTGTGCTGCCTGGGCGCGACGGAAATGGATGAAGCGCAGCACCAGCGCGGTACCGCTGCCATCCTCTATCACCACCTGCAGCAGCGGGCGAAAACGGAACCCGGTCTCGACCTGTGTGACCACGCCCTCGACCTGGGCACGCTGCCCGGATTGCAGAGCGGCGACAGGTGTGATGCGGGTCAGATCCTCATAGCGCAACGGCAGCGTGAACCAGAGGTCCTGCAGGCACAGCAGACCGCGCCGCGCCAACGTCGCTACCAGCGCCGGGCCGACACCGACCAGACTGGAAAGCGGCCGCGCACCCGCCGGCAGCGCGCCGCGATCGCGCTCAGCCGAGAACGAGGATGGCATCAGCCTCGACCCGCGCGCCGCGCGGCAGGGCCGCCACTCCGACGGTGGCGCGCGCCGGATATGGCGGCTGCAGCACTGCCTCCATCACCTGATTGACCACGGCAAAGTCGTTGAGGTCGGTGAGGAAGATGCCGATGCGCACCGCTTGCTGCAGGCTGCCACCGGCCGCATCCGCGACCGCGGCAAGATTGGCGAACACCTGCCGCGCCTGCGCACTGATATCGCCAGCCACCATCTGCCCGCTGCGCGGATCCAGTGCAATCTGCCCGGAGAGATAGACCGTATCGGCGACGCGCACCGCTTGCGAATAAGGTCCGATGGCGGCTGGGGCCTCGGTGCTGCTGATGATGCTGCGTTTCATGGCATTGCTCGCAAATGGAGGGACTTGTCCGGAGAATCGTCGCACGCGCCGCCGCAGGCCGCACCACGCCGTGTCATGGTGTCGCGCGATGCATGCGTTCAGACGGGATACCGGTACACGCCACTGACCACGCTGGCGCGACGCACGCGGCGCATGACATCGGCCAGGTGCTTGCGATCGCGTACTTCCAGTGCGAACAGCAAGGTCGCAGTCGCCAGGTCGCGTTCGGAATACTCGACGTTTTCGATATTGGTGCCGGTCTCGGCGATGGCCGCCGCCACGGTGGCCAGCACGCCGGGACGATTCTGCACCTCGATGCGCAACTCGACACGGTAATCGCCCTGCACCTTGCGAGCCCACTCGATCTCCAGACACCGCTCGGGCTGCTTGCGGAATTCGGCGGCATTGGGGCATTCGACGCGGTGCACGACGATGCCCTTGCCCGCCGAGAGGTGCCCGAAGATGGCGTCGCCGGGCACCGGATGACAGCAATTGCCGAAACTCAACACGCCGCGTTCGGCGCCACTGATGGTCAGGCGCTCGTGCGGCGCAGCCAGCAGCGTCTGCGTGTGTCCGCCGGCAAGCAGCTTGAAGCGCTCCGCGACCGCGCCGGCCATGCGATTGCCCAATGCGATATCGGACAGCAGCTCCTCCAGTCGCTTGTAGCGCATCTCGGCCAGGGTCGCCTCCAGCGCAGCGGCGGGGATGGTATCGAGACTGACCGAGCGCGCCACCAGTTCGCGATCCAGCATGCGGTGGCCGAATTCGACCGCATCCTCGTGTTGCAGATGCTTGAGGTAATTGCGGATCGCGGTGCGCGCGCGCGCACTGACCACGAATTCCAGCCATTGCGGCTTGGGCTGCGCCGATGGCGCGGTGACGATCTCCACCGTCTGCCCCGAGCTGAGGCGCGTGCGCAGCGGCGCGAAGTGGCCATCCACGCGCGCGGTCACCGCGTGATCGCCAATGTCGGTATGCACCGCGTAAGCGAAATCCAGCGCAGTGGCATTGCGCGGCAGCGACAAAATGGCGCCGCGCGGCGTGAACAGGTAGACCTCGTCGGGAAACAGATCGACCTTGACGTTTTCGAGCAATTCCAGAGATGAAGTCGTGCCGGCCTCGCGATCAGCCAGCCCGGCGATCCATTCATGTGCGCGTGCCTGCGCGCCGCTGGGCGCCACGCCGGTCTTGTAGGCCCAGTGCGCCGCCACGCCGCGCACGGCAACCGCATCCATGTCCTCGGTGCGAATCTGGATTTCTATGGGCGCATTGAACGGCCCGAACAGCACCGTGTGCAGCGACTGATATCCGTTGGCCTTGGGGATGGCGATGAAATCGCGGAAGCGCCCGTCCACCGGTTTGTACAAACCGTGCGCAGTGCCCAGTGCCTGATAACAGTGCGCGACGCTGTCGGTGATCACGCGAAAACCATACACGTCCATGATTTCGGCCAGGGTTTTGTGCTCGGCGCGCATCTTGGAATAAATGCTCCACGGTGTCTTGATGCGACTGACCACGCGTGCGCGGATGCCCTCGGCGGCGAGACGCTGCGATAGCGCGTTGTCGATGCGCCCCATCGCCTCATGCCGGTTGCCGTGACTGGCGCGGATGCGCTCGGCGATGACGCGATAACGATCCGGATACAGCGCGCGGAAACACAGATCCTGCAATTCGGACTTGATCAGGCTCATGCCCAGGCGCTGTGCGATGGGCGCATAGATTTCCAGCGTCTCGCGCGCAATGCGGCGACGTGAATCGGCGTCCTTGGCGACCAGGGTGCGCATGTTGTGCAGGCGATCGGCGAGCTTGATCAGGATCACGCGCAAATCGCGCGCCATCGCCATCAGCATCTTGCGGAAACTCTCCGCTTGTGCCTCTTGCTGGCTGGCGAAGTGCACCTTGTCGAGTTTGGTGACGCCTTCGACCAGCTCGGTGACGGACGCACCGAATTCCTCGATCATGGACGCGCGCGTGTACGCCGTGTCTTCCAGCGCATCGTGCAGGATCGCCGCGATCATGGTTTCGGCATCCAGGCGCAAGTCCGCCAATATCGCGGCCACGGCCACCGGATGGGTGATATAGGGCTCGCCGCTGGCGCGGGTCTGGCCACGATGGGCCTCGGCGCCGCGCCGGAAAGCGGCCATCACGCGCTCGATTTGCCCGGGCGCCAGGTAGTCGGTGAGTCGGCGCGCCAGCGCCAGCACGTACTCGGGCAGTTCGCTGCTCAGGGTGTCATTGGCGGGCGCGACCACGGACATGGTGCGCGCCGCTTCACGCGGCTCTCCGGCATGGACAGCCGTCAGGAGACATCAATCGTCCCCGCTCTTGCCCAGTTCGTCATCGGCGGCCACTTCCGCGGCAGCCCACTCCAGCGCCTCGCGCTCGGCACGTTCACGCTCGATGCGCTCGATCTCGTCGATCGTGGGCTGGTCGATGCGACGCTCGGCGATCTCGCGCAATGCGATCACGGTGGGCTTGTCATGCTGCGGATCGACGCGCGGCTCGATGCCCTTGGCGATCTGGCGGGCGCGTTTGGTGGCCATCAATACCAACTCGAAGCGGTTGTCGACCACCTCAAGGCAATCCTCGACTGTAATGCGAGCCATGAAAGACCTTTCCTATCAAATATTTGAACGGACTGTAAGTGTAGCCTGCCATCACGGCGGCGGGCAATCACGCATGCTGCACGTCGCGCTTACGTTACAATCCTGAACTCTGCCGTTCACCAATCGCTCCGCACCCAATCATGCCTGCGTTCCCCCGCACCCTGCGCCTGCTCGCTACCGTTACTTTGCTCGTCGCCGTTGCCGGCTGCGCGATCCAACCCGCGCGCGATGAAGACCCCTGGCAAGGCATGAACCGCAAGGTTTTCAATTTCAACCAGAAATTCGACAACGCGATCGCCAAGCCGGTGGCCCGCGGTTACGTCAAGGTCACCTCGGCCGAGGTGCGCCTGCTGGTCAGCAACTTCTTCGACAACCTGCAGATGCCGATCAGCATCGTCAACGATGTGCTGCAGGTGCGCCCGGTCGGGGCAGCGCAGAACACCGGCCGCTTCCTGGTCAACAGCACGATCGGCCTGGCTGGATTGTTCGATCCGGCCGGAAAACTGGGCCTGCGCGCGGATCCCACCGACTTCGGTGTGACGCTGGCGCGCTGGGGCGTGCCGCAGGGTCCGTACCTGGTGTTACCGTTTTTGGGCCCCAGCAGCGTACGCGATTTCCCCGCGTATCTGGCCGACACTTATTTTCTGAATCCAATGAGTTACTGGACGCGCGACCACAATTTCCGCTACTACGCCGAGTACCTGCCGTACACGCTGTATCTGGTGCAACTGCGCGCCAGCCTGCTCAATACCGATCAGTTCCTGAACTCGGCATACGATCCCTACGTGATGCTGCGCGATGCCTACTTGCAGCGCCGCAATTACCTGATCTATCACGGCAATCCGCCGACCAGCCTGCTGGAGAATTTCAACGGCAGCGGTGCTGGTGGCAGCCATCAGGGTGGCGGCGAAGCGGATATGGAAGCGTTGCTGGCGCGGCAGCGTGCCTATGATCGAGCCCACGCCGCGCAGCCGGCACGCGCTGCGCCGACGCCAGCCTCCTCGGTGCCGCCCGCAGCTCCTGCACCGATCGCTCCGCCGCCCGCAGGCTCAGTGGCACCGGCGCACGCCGCGAGCGTGGCGCCCGCCGCCAGCAGCGCACGTGCTCAGGGGTCATTGATTCTCACACCAGCGCCAGCGACCAGCGCTGGCGGCTGAGCAGGGGCGAAGCCACGGCGGCTCAGGCTGCCGCAGGCGTGACTTCCTGCAGCAGTCCATCAACGCCGCTGACCTGGGCCAAGGCATGCAGGCTTTCGGGTAGCGCGGACACGGTCAGCATGCGTCCGGCGCGCTCGCTCTGCGCGCGCCACGCCAACAGGCAAGCCAGCGTGGCACTGTCGGCTTGGCCGAGCGCGCTCAGATCGATACGCACGATGCCCGCGACAAGGCGCGTGCTGATCGCGCGATACGCCGCGGCGGCATTGCCGAAATCGAGCCGCCCGGAAAGCCGCAAGGCATCGCCATCGACGCTGACTTCGAGTCCGGCGACGCTCACCCCTGCGCATCCTGCTTTTTCATGCTGTCGATGGCCTTGCCACCTTCGCTCTGCAGGCGCGTGATCAGTGCATCGAGGCTGCTGTGGCGGATTTCCTCACCGACCTGGCCGCGATAGCTGGCGATGTAGGAAATGCCCTCGATGACCACATCGAATGCTTTCCACTGGCCATCGGCAGCACGGCGGAACACGTAGTTCACCGCGATCTTCTTGCCATTGTCGAGGGTGACCTCGGAGCGCACCAGCGCGCGGTGGCCGTCATCGCTGGTGCCGCGCGACGGCAGGATGGTGACGCGACCCTCGCGATAGTCGATCAGGCCATCGGCATAGCGGTCGATCAGCGCATCATAAAATGCCTTCTGGAAGCGATTGATCTGTTCCGGCGTGGCGGTGCGTGCATAGCGCCCCAGCACCAGGATCGCGGCGTAGCTGGTATCGAAATGCGGCAACAGCACCGAATTGATCAAGGCGACCAGTTTGGACTTGTCTTTCTTGTACTCCGCCCGGTGCCCCTTGAGCGCAGCGCCCATTTTGTCGGCGATCTGCTGCACGATCTGCTGCGGGGTCTGCACCGCGACCGGCGTGGCGGCTGCGGGAGCTGGCGCGCCCTGCGCCTGCGCGCCGATGGGCAGTGCGGCGGTACCAAGGGCCAGGGCCACGGCGATCACCAAGGCAGTGAACTTGCGGGCGGGGCGAATTGCGTTCATGGGCGTGTTTCCGTGCGCGGAGTGGGACATCACTTGCTGCTGCCGGAGGCGGACTTGCTGCCGCCACTGGTGAGGAACTTGCCGATCAGATCCTCGAGCTGCAGCGCCGACTGCGTGTTGGCGATGACACTGCCATTCTTGAGATTGTCCGGCGAACCGCCTGGCGAGAGCGAGATGAACTGATCACCCAGCAAGCCGCTGGTCATGATCTTGGCGTAGGAGTCGGCGGGGATCTGGTTGTAGCGATCGGCGATCGCCAGCGTCACCTTGGCATCGAGGCTTTTCTGGTCGAGCGTGATCGACTTGACCGTGCCGATGCGCACGCCGGCCATCTTGACCGGCGCGCGGTCCTTGAGCCCGCCGACGCTGGTGAACTCGGCGGTGACGTCGTAGCTGGGGCCGCTGTTGAAATTGACCAGGGACGTGGTCTGCGTGGCCAGATAGGCCAGCGCGGCGAAGCCGAGGAGGATGAACAGGCCGGTGCCGGCTGCATAGGAACGACGGGGATTCATGGCGAGGTCTCGGTGATCACATCAGAAAGGCGGTCATGACGAAATCCAGCGCCAGGATGGCGATGGAGCTGGTGACCACGGTGCGCGTGGTGGCATTGGCCACGCCTTCACTGGTTGGCGGCGCGGTGTAACCCTGGTACACGGCGATCAGGCTGATCAGCGCACCAAACGCCAGCGCCTTCCATTCGCCATTGATCACATCGGTCCACACGCTCACATTGGAGGTCATGTTGGACCAGAACGTGCCGTTGTCGATGCCCAGCCAGGTCACGCCGATCAGGTGCCCGCCGAAGATGCCCATCAGGTTGAACACCGCCACCAGCAACGGCATGGCGATCACCCCGGCAAGAAAGCGCGGCGAGGCGACAAAGGCCAGCGGATCGACCGCCATCATCTCCATCGCCGAAAGCTGGTCGGTGGCGCGCATCAGTCCCACCTCGGCGGTGATCGCGGTGCCGGCGCGGCCAGCGAACAGCAGCGCGGTCACCACCGGGCCCAGTTCGCGATAAAGGGACAAGGCGATCACCGTGCCCAGCGCCGAGGTGCCGCCGAAAATCGACAGCGTGTAGTACAGCTGCAGCGACAGCACCATGCCCACGAACAGCCCGCTGATCATGATGATGATCAGGCTCTTGGCACCGACGAACCAGAGCTGTCGCAGCAGTTCGCGCGGATAGGTCAGCCCGCGCGGCAATGCCGCCAGCAGGCCCAGCAGGAACCAGCCGGTGCGGCCGATGTCGGCCAGGCCATCCACCAGGGGATCGAACAAACGTGCGGCAAATTGCTTCACGGGGCGACTCCGGGGAAACCAAACGCGGACGCCAGCGGCGGCGCCGGGTACTGGAACGGCACCGGGCCTTCCAGCGCGCCGCCGAAGAACTGCGCGGTCCACGGTGAATCGCCCTTCGCCAACTCGGCGGGTGTGCCACTGGCCACGCGCTTGCCATTGGCGATCAGATGCACGTGGTCGGCCACCTCGCGCACCGCGGCGAACTCGTGTGCCACCAGCACCGAGGTGATGCCCAGTTCGCGATTGAGCGTGCGGATCAACTTGAGTACTTGATTGAGGGCGATCGGGTCGAGTCCGACGAACGGCTCGTCATACAGAATCAGCATCGGGTCGAACACGATCGCGCGCGCCAGCGCCACGCGCCGCGCCATGCCGCCGGACAGTTCGCTGGGCATCAACTCGGCGGCGCCGCGCAAACCCACCGCCTGCAGCTTGGTGAGCACCACGTTGCGGATCAGATCTTCCTGCAGGCGCGTGTGCTGACGCAGTGGAAAGGCCACGTTCTCGAACACGTTGTAATCGCTGAGCAGCGCCGAGTTCTGGAACAGATAGCCGATGCGTTCGCGCAATGCATACAAGCTTTCGCGTGGCAGGCGCGCGACATCCTGGCCATCGACCAGCACGGCACCGTCAGCGCCGCGCATCTGCCCGGTGATGTGCTTGAGCAAGGTGGTCTTGCCGGTGCCGCTGGGGCCCATGATCGCGGTGATGCGTCCGCGCGCGATGTCCAGATCGAGTGCGTCGAAGACCTTTTTGCCGCCGAGCACGGTGGTCAGGCCACGCACCTGCACCAGGGGCGCGGCGGCGGAATCAACGGAGGCGTGGGTCATGACAGGCATCAGCAGGGCAACCTAACCGGGAAGGAGCGGCAGCGCCATGCGCGGCGCGGCGGGATTCATGCGGATTCCAGCAGTTCGTGCAGCAAGTCAGCGTGAAGCCGGCGCGCGCGCAGACTGCGCAAGCGCTCGGCGCGCACGATCGCGCGCAGGTCGTCCAGCGCCTGTTCGAAGCGGTCATTGACCACCAGGTAATCGAATTCGGTGGCGTGCAACATTTCCTCGCGCGAGCCGGCCAGACGCCGCGCGATGATATCGGCGCTGTCGGTGGCGCGCGCGCGCAGGCGGCGTTCCAGCTCGGCACGCGAAGGCGGCAGGATGAACACGCTGGCCGCTTCAGGCATGCGCGCGCGCACCTGGCGCGCACCCTGCCAGTCGATCTCGAGGATCACGCCGCGTCCCGCATCGAGCGCGGCCATGATCGGTGCGCGCGCAGTGCCATAACCGTTGCCGTGGACCTCGGCGTGTTCCAGAAACGCATCGGCGCCGACGCTGGCATCGAACTCGGCGCGGCTGACGAAGTGATAGTGCCGGCCCTCGCCCTCGCCCGGTCGCGGTGCGCGCGTCGTGTGCGAGATCGACAATTGCATGTCCGTCTCGCGCGCCAGCAACGCGTTGACCAGCGTGGACTTGCCCGCGCCCGAAGGCGCCGCAACGATCAGCAGCACGCCGCTCATGCGGACGTCCCGCTGCAATCCGGCGACAGCGCTGGCGCGCACTCACTCAATGTTCTGCACCTGCTCGCGCACCTGCTCGATCAGCACCTTCAACTCGATGCTGGCGTTGCTGGTACGCACATCCACCGATTTCGAGCCCAGCGTATTGGCCTCGCGGTTGAACTCCTGCAGCAGGAAATCCAGGCGCCGGCCGACCGGTTCGTCCAGCGCCAGCACGCGGCGCGCCTCGGCCAGATGCACATCCAGGCGATCGAGCTCCTCGTCCACGTCCATGCGCAGCAGTTGCGCGACCAGCTCCTTCTCGATGCGCTGCGGCTCGCTGGCGTCGCGCAATTCGGCCAGCAGGCTGTCGATGCGCGCGCGCTGGCGGGTGCGGATGTCGGGCATCAGCGCGCGCACCGCGGCGACCTGCGCGGCGATGGCATCAAGCCGCTCCAGCATGGTCTGCGCGAGACGCGCGCCCTCGCGCTGACGCGCATCAAGCAAACCATCCAGCGCCTGATCCAGCAGCGCCAGCACGGCCTGGGTCAACGCCAGCTGATCCGGCTCGCGCGTTTCGATCACGCCCGGCATGCGCAGCAGTTCACTGAAATCCACCAGCAGGTCGGGGAAGCGCGCCGACATGTGCATGGACAAATCGGCGAGCTGCTTCAGATACGGCTCGTTGAGGCGCAAATCGGGCGTCGCCTGGGCCGCGCCACGCAGGCGCAGGGTCAAGTCCAGCTTGCCGCGCGCGATGCGCTGGGTGGCGCGCTCGCGCAGCGCGCCTTCCTGCGCGCGCAGCTCGTCGGGCAGGCGCAGGCCAAGTTCCAGATAACGATGGTTGACACCGCGCAGTTCCACAGCCACGCGTCCCAGCGGGGTCTCGCCTTCGACTTGGGCATAGGCGGTCATGCTGCGGATCATGCGCGTTCCAGCGGCGACGAAAGGGGTCAATGGTAAGCTCGTTGACCCCGGATTCCCAAATGCGCCCCATGAGCCCAGTGCCCCGACCCAGCGGCCGCGATGCCGACGCCCTGCGCACGCTGCGCTTTGAACGCGGTTACACGCGCCACGCCGAGGGCGCGGTGCTGGTGAGCATGGGCGACACCCGCGTGCTGTGCACCGCCAGCGTCGAGGAGCGCATCCCGGCGTGGCTGCGCGGCAAAGGCGAAGGCTGGGTCACCGCCGAGTACGGCATGTTGCCGCGCGCCACGCACGAGCGCAGCCAGCGCGAGGCCGCGCGCGGCCAGCAGGGCGGGCGCACGCAGGAAATCCAGCGCCTGATCGGACGCAGCCTGCGCGCCTGCGTCGACCGCCAGGCGCTGGGCGAGCGCGTCATCACCCTGGATTGCGACGTGTTGCAGGCCGATGGCGGCACACGCTGCGCGGCGATCAGCGGCGCCTGGGTGGCGCTGGTCGATGCAATCACCGCGCTGCGCAAGCGCGGCACGCTCAAGCGCGATCCGCTGCACGGCGCGGTCGCGGCGGTGTCGGTGGGCTTGTGGCGCGGTCTGCCGGTGCTGGACCTGGATTACGCCGAGGACAGCGCCTGCGATACCGACATGAACGTGGTGATGAACGACGCCGGCGGCATCATCGAGATCCAGGGCACCGCCGAGGGCCACGCCTTCCGTCGCGCCGAACTCGACGCCATGCTCGCGCTGGCCGACACCGGCATCGCGCAGATCATCGCCGCGCAGCGCGCCGCGCTGGCGCTGGCGCCGCCATGACCCACTGCGGCCGCCAGCGCCGGGCGCACGCGGCCTGCATTTCCACGCAGTGCCAAGGCACGGGTGCCGTGGCATCGCCACCATATCCCCGGACATGCATGGCAACGCCCGGGGCCTGATCGAGCCACGCGCATGAAGGTCGTACTCGCCAGCAGCAATCCCGGCAAACTCGCCGAGTTCGACGCGCTGTTGCGCGGCAGCGGCATCATGCTGGTCGCGCAGTCGTCACTGGGCATCGGCGACGCCGAGGAAACCGGCCTGAGCTTCGTCGAAAACGCCCTGCTCAAGGCACGCCACGCGGCGCGCGCCAGCGGCCTGCCGGCGCTGGCCGACGACTCGGGGCTGTGCGTCGACGCGCTAGACGGCGCGCCCGGCGTCCATTCGGCACGCTACAGCGGGCGCCACGGCGACAGCGCGGCCAACATCGCACGCCTGCTGGATGCGCTGCGCGACGTGCCGCAGGCGGGACGCGGCGCGCAGTTCGTATGCGTGCTGGCGCTGGTGCGTCACGCCGACGACCCGCTGCCGCTGCTGAGCGAAGGCCGCTGGAGCGGTCGCATCCTCGACGCGCCGCGCGGTGTGCATGGCTTCGGCTACGACCCGGTGTTCCTGGACAGCGCGCTCGACTGCTCCGCCGCCGAGCTGGACGAGGCACTGAAAAACCGCATCAGCCATCGCGCGCGCGCGCTGACCGCGCTGCGCGCGCAATGGCCGCCACACAGCGCGCCGTGAACCGCGCCATTCCGCTGGGGCTGTACGTGCACCTGCCGTGGTGCGTACGCAAGTGTCCGTACTGCGACTTCAACAGCCATGCGCCGCGCGGCACGCCACCGTTCGAGGCTTATGTCGATGCGCTGTTGGCAGATCTCGATGCCGATCTGCGCGATGCCGGCGAAACGCTGCACGCGCGCCGCATCGAGACGATTTTTTTCGGCGGCGGCACGCCCAGCCTGTTTCCCGATGTCGCCATCGCGCGCCTGATGGATGGGCTGCGCGCACGCTTGGACGTCTCCGACGCTGCCGAAATCACACTGGAGGCCAATCCGGGAACCGTCGAACACGGACGCTTCGCCGCTTACCGCGCCGCCGGCATCAACCGCCTGTCGCTGGGCGCGCAATCCTTCGCCGATGCGCAGCTCGAAGCGCTGGGCCGCATCCATCGTCACGGCGAAATCCACATCGCCATGGCGGAGGCGCGCGCCGCCGGATTCGACAACATCAACCTCGACCTGATGTACGCGCTGCCCGGGCAGACGCTGGACGCGGCGCTGGACGACATCGAACAGGCACTGGCGCTGGCGCCCACGCACCTCTCGCACTATCAGCTCACGCTGGAGCCGGGTACGCCGTTCGCGCGCACGCCACCGCCACTGCCTGACGCCGACGCCGCCTGGCGCATGCAGGAGGCCGGTCAGGCGCGGCTGGCCACGGCGGGCTTCGTGCAGTACGAAGTCTCGGCATACGCGCACGACGGACAGCAGGCACGCCACAACCGCAACTACTGGACCTTCGGCGACTATCTCGGCATCGGCGCCGGCGCGCACGCCAAGCTCAGCTTTGCCGATGGACGCATCGAGCGCCGCGCCAAGCGCAAGAATCCGGGGCTGTACATGGCGCATGCCGCCACGGCCGCGCGTCTCGAATCCAGCGCCGCGATCACACGTGCGGAGCTGCCGTTCGAATTCATGCTCAACGTGCTGCGCTTGAACGATGGCGTCGCGGCGGACAGTTTCAGCGCGCGCACCGGGCTGAGGCTGGAGACCATCGCCGCGCCGCTGCAGCGCGCGCGTGCGGACGGTCTGCTGGTGGACGACACGCGCGTGCTGCGCGCCACGCCGCTGGGCCTGCGCTATCTCAACGACCTGCTGCAGCGCTTCCTGCCGTGAGCGCGGACTGGATCGTGCTGCATTGCCCCTACTGCGGCGAGCGCTTCGAGGCACCGGTGGAAGCCGACTACGACGCAGCCCAGGTGATCGACTGCGCGGTGTGTTGCCGGCCGATCCACCTGCTTGCGCGCGATGGCGGCTACGCCGCGCAGCGCGACGATGACGCCTGAGGGCCGCCGCGCATCGCCTGCCTGACAGCACCCGCGCCGGCGCGTACACTGCGCGGCTTCGAGGTGTCCCGCGCGGCAGCAAGCGCCGTGCGGGGTGAAACGGGAAGCCGGTTTGATGCCGGCGCTGCCCCCGCAACGGTAAGCAGGTCAACGTCGATCCAGCAGCCACTGCGCGCGAGCGCGGGAAGGCGATCGACAGCGGAGTGATCCGCGCCCGCGAGCCCGGAGACCGGCCTCGATCGCGCCGCGCGGACATCATCCACGCGTGGCGCGTATCCAGGCGTCGCGGCGGGCGGCGGCCGCGCGCCGTGGCCCGGTTCGCGTGCCTCCACTGCCACCCGCCTGATCCGCGGGTGAGCGTTCGGAGTCATGGTCCATGTCCAGCAAGTCCCTGCTCGTCGCCAGCCTCGCGCTGGCTTTGTCGCCCTGCGTGGCGCGCGCCGCCGCGCCAGCGGATTCCGCCAGCACCGTGCATCTGCCCGAGGTCGTGGTCACCGCCGCGCGCATGGCGCAAACGGTGGACGCCAGCCTCGCCGATGTCAGCGTGATCACCCGCGCCGAGATCAGCACCAGCGGCGCGCCCGATCTGATCGACCTGCTGCGCCGCGAGGCCGGCGTGGACGTGGCGCGCACCGGCGGACCGGGGTCGCAGACTTCGGTATTCATGCGCGGCACCAACTCCAACCAGGTGCTGGTGCTGGTCGATGGCGTGCGCGTGGCCTCGGCCAACACCGGCAGCTTCGCCTGGGAACAGCTTCCGCTGGACGCGATCCAGCGCATCGAGATCGTGCGCGGCCCGCGCGCCGCGCAGTGGGGCGCGGACGCCATCGGCGGCGTCATCCAGATTTTCACGCGCAAGCTCGATGGCCCGCATCTCGCCGTGCGCGGCGGCAGTTACGGCGATTACGGTGGCAGCGCCGGTTACGGCCAGTGGGGCGACCAAGGTGGCGCCAGCGTCATCGTCGGCGCGCGCCATGTGCTTGGATTTCCGGCCACCAATCCGCAGAACTATGCCTACAGCCCGCAGCCCGACGGCTACAGCAACCAGAACCTCGCCGCGCAGGGCGCCTGGCGCATCGGCACGCAGACGCTGTCCGGCAGCGTGCTGCGCTCGGATGCCAATGTCGATTTCAACCAAGGCGCCTCGCAGGTGATCGAGCAGGCCGCCGGCGTGAACCTGGACGGTGCGCTGACACCCACGCTGCGCCAGCACATCAGCCTCGGCTACGACCGCGAGGATCTGAATACGCCGGCCTATCAAAGCCTCGCGCTCAGCCGCCGCCAGCAGGCCGGCTATCAACTCGACTGGACTTTCCTGCCCGGCCAGCAACTGCTGGGCGGCGTCGACTGGATGCACGAGCGCGGCATCAGCCGCGACACAGGTACCAACACCGATGTCTACGCGCAGAGCCGCAACAATCTGGGCGTCTACGCCGGCTGGTACGGACAGGCGCAACGCTGGAATTGGCAACTGGCCGCGCGCCACGACCGCAACAGCCTGTTCGGCGGCGTCACCACCGGCTCGGCCGCGGCCGGCTACACGCTCAACGACTGGGCGCGCGTCGAGGCCAGTTTCGGCCAGGGCTTCGACAGCCCCAGCTTCAGCGACCAGTTCTCGCCACCGTACTTCGGCTACTACGCCGGCAATCCCGACTTGCGCCCCGAGCGCTCGCACAGCAGCGAGATCGACCTACTGCTGCATCCGCTGAATGACCTGCACGTCAAGCTCGCCGCCTATCGCACGCGCGTGAGCGATCTGATCAGCTTCGCCGGCGTCAACAACCAGGCGATCAACATCGACCGCGCCACGATGGACGGCCTCGAGCTGACCAGCACCTGGACGGCCGGCCCGTGGACCACGCGCTTCTCCGGCAGCTTCGACGACGCGCGCGATGCCATCACCGGCGCGCGCCTGCTGCGGCGTCCGCTGCGCAAGGCCGACCTGGGTTTCGACCGCCGCTTCGGCGAGCGTTTCAGCGCCGGCGTGGAACTGTTCGCCGCCAGCAACAGCATCGACTACGGCAACGTCACCCTCGGCGGCTACAGCCTTATCAACGCGCACTTCGACTGGAAACTCGATCACGGCCTGGCCGTGCACGTGTTCCTGCAGAACCTGGCCAATCGCGACTACAGCCTCGCCTACGGTTACAACACGCCGGGCCGCTCGGGCTGGCTGACGCTGAGCTGGAACGGCTAGCGCCGCGCGACGCCGGGCATGCGCGACGGCCTGCGCAAGCGCGGCGGATCGACCTGCATCTGCTGCCCCGGCGTGGCGATGTAAACAAGCGTGACCACGCGGCGCGCAGCCGGCTTTTCGCTGGCTGCACGCCCCGGCTCGCGCTATAAAGGCAGGACGGATCACGAGGGGTACTCGATGGCGTTGCCCGTAGACAGGCGCCGGCAGACGCGCAAGCGTGCGGGAGTGGCGCGCATCGCCGAACGCGCGGACATCTCCGCGCGCGTGCGCGGCGTGCTCGAGGAGCTCAGCAATGCACTCAATGCACGCTTCGAACCGGCCCTGCGTGGTGCCTTGAATGATCTGGAGCAGCAGTTGTTCAAGCTGGCCGAGCAGGCGCGCAACAATGCCGAGCAGGAACTGGCCTACGCCAGCCTGCGCGAGGTCAAGCGCGGCCGCGCCGACATCGGCCCGCGCTTCGCCGCGGCCATCGAATCCGACCTTGCCAGCTTCGACCGCGAGCCGGAGTCCGTCCCCGCCAGTAGCACCGGCCCCAAGCTGGAGCTGATGCAGGAACACGTGTTCGAGGAAGACCTCGCACTGCGCGAAATCGCCAGCCGCGCCGAGGTGCGCGCCAGCGAACAACTGTACGAACTCGGCCACCGTTTCGCGGTTCTGGCCGCACTACCCCTATTCGAGTCCGAACGCGTACCAGCCGGCCCGCAGCGTGTGCTGCAGGCATTGCGCGGCGCGATGGCCGAGCTGGATCTGCCCACCGCGCATCGCGTGCTGGGCTGGCGCCTGTTCGAAAAACGCGCGATGGGAGAAGCCGCACCGTTTTACGCCGAGATCAACCAACTGTTGATCGCACGCCGCATCCTGCCCAACCTGATTGTCTATCGCCACAGCCGCGGCGCCAGCGAAGCCGGCGCGAGTTCCTCGGCCGACGCACCCGCGGCACCGACCTCAGCACCGCCAGCCCCGGCTGGGGCAGCGAGTGGTGCCACTGGACATGCAGTGCGCGCAGGCGGCGCGGCGGCGCAAGGTGAGCCCATGCAAGGCGGCGGCTACGGCTACGCTGCCGCCGGCCCGGCACCGGAGCACGGCGGTCTGGCCGGTCATGGCGGACTGGGTGGCGCCGTTGGCCAGCACAGTCTGCCCGCCGATGCAGCGGGCAGTGACGAGATGCCCCTGTTCGATACCTTGCGCGAACTGTTGGCGCAGCGTCGACGCATGACCGGACAGGTCGACGAAAGCGGTGACGGCCCCGACGCCAGCCGCGAACAAGTACAAGCGGCATTGCAGGCACTGCAGGCGCGTCCGCCCGCCACGGGCGGCAAGCCCGGCGCCAGCACGCAACGCCTGCGCCAGGATCTGCAGGGCCAGTTGCGCCGCTACAGCAAGGACGGCAAGACTCCGCAATTGGCGCCCGTGCAGCGCGATACCGTCGACCTGGTCTCGATGCTGTTCGACAACCTGCAGCGCGAAGTGCGTATGGGCGGCGCTGCGCAGCGTTTCCTCGGCAAGCTGCAAGTACCGCTGCTGCGCACCGCGCTGGACGATCCCGCGTTCTTCTCGCAGCGCAACCACCCGGCGCGCAAACTGCTGAATACGGTCACCGAAACCGCCGCCTACTGGGTGGACAGCGCCGATGGCGAGGCCGACCCCTCGCTGGTGCAGAAGATGCAGACGGTGACCGAGCGCCTGCTGCACGACTACGACGGCGACTCGGGCCTCTACGTGCACCTGCTCACGGATCTCGAGCGCCACATGCAGACCCTGGCGCGCCGTGCCGAAATGAGCGAACGCCGCCACGTCGAAGCCGCGCAGGGCCGCGATCGCCTGGACGCGGCGCGTGCGCGCGCCGAGGAAATCATCGCCCAGCGCCTGGTCGGCACGCGCCCGTCCAGCCTGGTGCGCACCCTGCTGGAACAGGCCTGGACCGATGCCCTTACGCTGGCCATCGTGCGTCATGGCGAGGACAGCGACGTGTTTCGCGAGCGCATCGCCACGGTCGAGGCGCTGCTGCAGCGCAATCCCGGCGACGACATCGGCAAATTGCAGACCGAGGTCCAGCATGGATTGCAACAGGTCGGCCTGCACACACCCGATGCCGAGGCCATCGCGCGCAAGGTGCTGGACCAGCCGGTGATCGATTTCAGCGGCGAACCGGTGTCGCAAACCGAGCTGGCGCTCAAGCTCAAGCAACGCCAACGCCTGGGCGATGACGCGGGCGAGGCTGCCAACAGGCCAGTGGATGCCCCGCTGAATGCCGAGGAACAGCGCATGCTGGAGCGCCTCAAGAGCATCCCCTTTGGCAGCTGGTTCGAATTCCAGCGCAACCAGCAGGGTGACATCGTACGCCGCAAGCTGGCCTGGTTCTCACCGGTCACCGGACGCTGCCTGTTCGTCAATCAGCGCGGCCAGCGCGCCGAGGAACGCACGCTGGCGCGGCTGGCGCGCGACATGGTGCGCGGGCAGATCCGTCTGGTCGTGGAAACCCAGACCAGCCTGGTCGATCGCGCCTGGAGCAGCATCGTCGAGACGCTGAAGAAATTCACCGGACGCGGCCCCGAGCCGGTCCCCGCCGGAGCCCCGGCATGAATGACAATCGGCGCGCGCCGCGCAAGCCGATCAGTGGCGTGGTGCTGGTCGAGAACAGCCTCAACGGCGCCGCGCTCGGACGCATCGGCAACCTGTCCAACACCGGGCTGATGCTGATCGCACCCAGGCGATTGCGCGAGAACGCGCTGTTCCAGATCAGCTTCACCCTGCCCGGCAGCGACAGCCGCACGCATGCGCTGGAGATCGGCGTGCATGAGCAATGGACGTCCACGGCCGTGACACCTGGGCAATTCTGGATCGGCCTGCGCATCATCGACATCAGCGACGCCGACCAGGGCGTGCTGGACCACTGGTTGAAGCAGCCGGAGTACGCGCTGCGGTAGTTCCGCACCGGACCGGCACGCATGCGCGATTGATGCTGCGCGGCTTGCCCGGCGCGCGGCAAGCGGCAACACTGTGCGGATTCGTCGCCATCGAGTCCCGCCATGAGTGCCGCCCTCGCCTCGCTCTATGCCCAACATCTGGATCAGGTGATCCGCGACAGCGATGCCGCGCTGGCCGCCAGCGGCCACGACAGCCTGCTGATCGCCGCCGGCACGCCGCGGCTGCGCTTTCTCGATGATCAGGCGCCGCCGTTCGTGGCCAGCCCGCATTTCCTACACTGGCTGCCGCTGACCGATGCGCCGGGATCATGGATCGTGCATGTCCCCGGTCGCAGGCCACGGCTGATCTTCCTGCAACCGCGCGATTACTGGCACGTGGTGCCGGACACACCCCGGGGCTACTGGGTGGAACACTTCGATATCGTCACCGTGGCCGATGAAAACGCCGCGCGGCTGGAGCTTGAACGCAGCCTCGGTGAGCACAGCGCGGTGCTCGGCGAGGATGGCGCGGCGGGCAGCGACATCGCACCCAACAATCCACCCGCGCTGCTGGCGCGGCTGCACTGGACGCGCGCCTGCAAGACCGCCTACGAGATCACCCTGATGCGCGCGGCCAGCCGCATCGGCGCGCGCGGACACCTGGCTGCGGCGCGCGCGTTCGCCGCCGGTGCCAGCGAGTTCGAGATCCACCTCGCCTACCTCGCCGCCAGCGGGCAGACCGAAGCCGAACTGCCTTACGCCAACATCATCGGCCTGAACACGCACGGCGCGGTGCTGCACTACACGCGCTTCGAGCGCGCGCGACCGGATGCACGGCACAGCCTGCTGATCGATGCCGGCGGCCAATATGCAGGCTACGCCAGCGACATCACCCGCACTTACGCGGCCGAGCCACAGGGCGACTTCGCCGCGCTGGTCGCCACGCTTGAAGAAATGCAGCAGATCCTGTGCCTGGACGTGCGCGCCGGCCAGCCATATCCCGAGTTGCACCTCGAGGCGCATCGCCTGCTGGGCGGTGTGCTCGCCGCGCACGGCCTGGTGCGCTGCTCGGCCGAGGCCGCGTTTGCGCAAGGCATCACGCGCACATTTTTGCCGCACGGACTCGGCCACTTGCTGGGTCTGCAGGTGCATGACATCGGCGGCCATCAGAGCTCACCCGAGGGCGGACGCACGCCACCGCCACCGGAACACCCGTACCTGCGCCTGACGCGCACGCTGGAGCCGGGCATGGTGGTCACCATCGAGCCCGGTCTGTATTTCATCCCGATGCTGCTGGATGCGCTGCGCGCCACGCCAGCCGGCAGCGATGTGGACTGGGCGCGTGTCGAGACCTTCATGTCCTGCGGCGGCATCCGCATCGAGGACGACGTGTTGTGCACCGCGGATGATCCGCACAACCTCACCCGCGAAGCCTTCGCGGCGCTGGCGTAAGCAGCCGCTGCGCACGGCTCTGCTCAGCGCGCCGTGCGTTGCAGGTACTGCGCCACCGGCACGCGCTCGCGGATGCGCCCGGCGGCCATCACCGCGACTTCATCGACCAGATGCGCGAGACCGCCGAGGCGGTGCGTGATCAGCAGCAGCGTGCGCCCGCGCGCGGCGATATCCAGCGCGGCATACAGGTCGCGCGCGGTGCGCGCATCGAGACCCTCGGTGGGCTCGTCCAGCACCAGTACCGGCGCATCCTGCAGCAGTGCGCGCGCGATGGCGATGCGCCGCGCTTCGCCGCCGGAAACCAGCGCACCCGCTTCGCCCAGCACCGTGTCGTAACCCTGCGGCAGGGCCGCCACGAACGCATCCAGTTGCGCCTGGCTCACCGCGCGCTCGATCTGCGCCGCCGTGGCCTCGGGTGCGGCCAGCAACAGGTTGTCCAGCAGCGACAGGTTGAACAAGGTGGTCTGCTGGCTGATCACCGCGATGTGCCGACGCAACACGTCGCCCTGCAGCGCATCCAGTGGCTGCCCGCCCAACAGGATGCGTCCCTGCTGCAACGGATAGAACTTCAGCAGCGCACCCAGCAGCGAGCTCTTGCCCGCGCCCGAGGCCCCGACGATCGCCACACGCGCGCCTGCGGCCAGTCGCAGGTCGACACCCGCCAGCGCCCACGGCGCGGCATCGGCATAGCGCAGATGCACGTTCTCGAATGCAATCACCACCGCCGCTGGCAGCGACGCGCAGGTCTCCGGCTCGATGAATGCCGGTGGCGCGTCGGCCAGGTCGAACACGCGCGCGGCGGCGGTGATCGTGGCCTGCCATTGCGCCAGTGCCTCGGGCAGTGGCGCGATCACCTCGAACAGAGCCAGCGCCAGCAGCGCCAGCATCACCAGCAGCGGCGGCGCCAACGTGCCGCCATGCACCGCCGCCAGGCCAAACACCAGGATGCCGAGCACGACGAATTGCGCCAGCAGGCCGACCATGCCGCCACCCAGCGCTTGCAGCACCTCGATGCGCGCACGTCGCGCATCGAGCCGCGCGGCCAGCGCATCAATGCGTGCGGCATGGGCCGCGACGCCACCCCAAGCCAGCAGCTCGGCGTGGCCGCGCAGGGCATCCAGCAGCAGGCCGCGCAGCGCGGCGGCGTCGAGCACCGCCTGCGCCGCATCGCGCGCTGCGCGCCGTCGCGCCCATGAGGGCAATACCACCCCTGCCAGCAGTGCGCCGATCAGCAGCACCAGTGCCGCGCCCGGCAACACGAAGAAAGCCAGAACCAGTACCAGCACGAGGCTCAGCAAGGCCACCGCCGCCGGCACCAGCACGGCCAGGTAAAAATGCTCCAGCGCATCGATGTCGGCGCGCAGGCGCGCGAACAGCTCGCCACTGCGCAACGCCGACAGCCGCGCCGGGGCCAGCGGAATCAGGCGTCGGAACAGCCATGCGCGCAGCCCGGACAAGCCGCGCAAGGTGGCTTCGTGGGTAGCCAGGCGATCACCGTAGCGGCCGCCGCTGCGCAGGATGGCAAAGGCGCGGATCGCCGCGGCCGGACTGAAATAGTTGATCGCCGCACCGCTCAATCCGGCCAGCGCCATGGCGGCGATGAACCAGCCCGACACCGCCATCAGGCCCAGCACCGCGAGCGCGGTCAGCAGCGCCAGTGCCGCACCGCCGAACATCCAGCCGCGATACGGATCGAACACTGCCAGCAGGCGGCGCAGCGCGGGCGGCAGCAGGCGCGTCATTGTGCTTCCGCCTGCACAAGCGCTGCATAGGCACCCTGCGCGTGCGCCAGTTGCTGCGGCGTACCCTGCTCGATCACGGCGCCGTCGCGCAGCACCACCAGCCAATCCGCCGATTGCGCCGCCACCAGACGATGCGCCACCAGCAGCACCGTGCGCGTCGCCGCGGCGGCGCGGATCACTTGCTCGACCGCGTGCGCACTCTCTGCATCGAGGTGTGCGGTGGGCTCGTCCAGCAGCCAGACACAGGCGTCTTCGCGCAGCAGCGCACGCGCCAGCGCCAGGCGCTGCAATTCACCACCCGACAAGCCAAGGCCGCGCTCACCCAGCGGCGTGTCCCAACCCTGCGGCAAGCGCGCCAGCACCGCATCGAACCCGCTGTCGGCCGCGGCGCGCTGCAGCGCCAGGGTATCCGCGCCGGGCGCGGCCAGCAGCAGGTTGTCGCGCACGCTGCCCTCGAAGACATGCGTCTGCTGTGGCACCCAGGCCACGCGTGCGCGCCACTGCGTCATATCCAGTTCGCTCAGATCGACACCCTCGACGAGGATGCGACCGGACGCGGCCGGCACGAAGCCCAGCAGCAGGTTCAGCAGCGTGCTCTTGCCCGAACCGGTTGCACCGATCAGTGCGGTGACGCCTCGCGGCTGGATATCGAAGCTGCACCCGCGCAACGCCGCTGCGCGCCCGGCATGGCTGTAATGCACGGCATCGACGCGCAGGCTCGGTGCCGTGTGCGCCGTAACCCGCGTGCCGCCGACCAACGGCGCGCTGGCCGGCGGCGGCGTTTCCTCCAGCGCGGCCAGATGCTGCGCCGCGGCCAGCGCATCCATGCGCGCATGGCGCAAGCTGCCCAGCGCGCGCAGTGGCAGATAGAACTCCGGCGCCAGCAGCAACACGAACAGGCCATCGCGGAACGGCAATTCACCCCAGAGCAGACGAAAGCCGATCAGCACCGCGACCACGGCGATGCTCACCGTGGCGAAAAATTCCAGCACCAGCGCCGAGAGGAACGCCACGCGCAGTACCTGCATGGTGAGCTTGCGGTAGTCCTCGCCATCGGCATCCAGGCGCTGCGCCACGCGCTCGGCGGCGCCCAGTTGACGTAGCGTGGCGAGGCCGCCCAGCGCGTCCATGAAAGCCGCGCCCAGACGCGTGAGCTGCGCATAGCGCTGCTGGCTGGCGCGCTCGGCGGCATTGCCCACCAGCACCATGAAAAACGGAATCAGCGGTGCGGTCAGCAGCAGGATCAGACCCGAGATCCAGTCGGCTGGAAACACGAACAGCGCCAGCAGCAGCGGCACCAGCGCCGCCGTGCTCACCTGTGGCAGATAACGCGCGAAATACGGCAACACCGCGTCGACGCCATCAACCAGACGCGTGATCAGGTCGCCGCTGGTTTGCGCGCGCAGCCCGATCGGGCCCAGCGCCTGCGCGCGCGCAAGCAGGCGCGTGCGCAGTTGCGCAGTCAAATCCAGCGCCGCTGAAAACGAGGTGCGGCGCGCGTAAAAATTCAGCAGCAGGCGCAGCGGCGCCAGCAGCAGGAGCCCGATCCACTGTGGCCACAGCCGCGCCAACGGCGCATGCGCGAACAGCGCCGCGTTGAGGATGTCGGCCAGCAGCCACGCCTGCGCCACCAGTGCCAGAGCCTGCAGCGCCGTGGCCAGCGCTGCGCGCCACTGGGGTTTGCGAATCTGCCGCGCCTCGCGGCGCAGCCAGCTTGCGGCCTGCATGCCTGATTCCATCGATGGGTTTGCCAGGCGCAGCCTGTCGCGCGCCCGCAAAATGTGACGGGGCCGAAGTCGGCCCCGTCGGTCACGCGTGATGATGCCCGATCAAAGCGGCTTGCGTGTGCCACCGGCAACATGCCCGGCGGCGTGTTCCTCCTGCGTGTCCAGCAACGCGGCACTCGCGGCCGAGATCAGCACGATCATGGCCGTTCCCACCAGCCAGGCGAAATACCACGCACCCTGATCACCCAGCAGCGCGGCCAGCAGGATGACCACGACGGCCAGGAACATGAACAGCAGGAAATACAGAAAGGTTCTCATCGTGGATTCCTCAGTATGCGTGTTCGTCTTCGGCGATTTTCTCGGCACTGACCTTGCCGCGCATCACCCAGAAAGCCCAGCTCGTGTACCAGAGGATCAGCGGTACGAATACCAGCGCGAAGCCCAGCATCCACAGCAGCGTCAACTCGCTGGAGCTTGAGTTCCACAGCGTCAGGCTGACCGATGGATCGCTGCTCGACGGCAGCATGAAGGGGAACAGCGAGACGCCGGCGGTGCCGATCACACCCACCCACGCCAATGCGCCCAGCCACCAGCCCAGATGCGAGCGCCCGGCGCGCGCGGCCAGCAACGCACCGAGCATGCCAGCGAAACCCAGTAGCGGCACCAGCCACAGGATCGGCTGCGCGGCGAAGTTGGCCTGCCACGCACCCGGCACCATCGCGACGACTTGTTGCAGCGGAGTTTGCGGCACGCCGGCGCCGGGACCACTGACGATGTGGTAACCCGGCAGCATGTGCACCCAGGCACCGCCGATGGCGAACAGCACGATCGCGGCGATCGCGGCGAACTGCACCAGACCACGCGCACGCTGGTACATCGCGCCCTCGGCGCCATTCATCACCGTCAACGCACCCATCATCACGGCCAGTGCCAGCGCCAGCACGCCGGTCATGATCGCGAAGGGATTGAGCAGACCGAGGAAACTGCCGGTATAGAACGAGGTCAGGTTCCACTCGAAATGGAACGGCACGCCGTGGAACAGATTGCCGAAGGCCGCGCCGAACACGATCATCGGCACCGCGCCGCTAACCAGGAACACCCAATCCCAGACGTTGCGCCACGCAGGATTGGCGATCTTGCTGCGGTACTCGAAGCCCAGTGGACGCATGATCATGGTCCACAGCAACAGCAACATGACCACGTAAAAGCCCGAGAAGGCAGTGGCGTAGATCAGCGGGAATGCCGCGAAAATCGCGCCGCCGCCGAGGATGAACCACACCTGGTTGCCGTCCCAGTGCGGGCCGATGATGTTCAGCGCCACGCGCCGTTCCAGGTCCGTGCGCCCGACATAGCGCAGGATCGCGCCCACGCCCATGTCCATGCCCACCATCACCGCCAGGCCGATCAGCAAAACGCCCAGCAACAGCCACCAGATCACCTGCAGGATCGCATAGATTTCCATGACTCAGCCCTCCAGATTCGTGGCGTGCGCGGCGGCGGGAACCGGCCGTGGCGCCAGCGCGGGACGCGGCCGCGGACGCGCATCGCCGCTGCCGTGAGGCTCCGCAGGCCCCTGGCGGATCGCGCGCACCATCAGATACATCTCGATCGCGATGAATATCGAATACAAGCCGACAAAACCGATCAGCGAGAACACCATGTAGCCCACGCTGTGCGTGGAAGCGCTCATCCAGGTCGGCAGCACGCCGAACACCGTCCACGGCTGCCGACCCAGCTCGGCCACCAGCCAGCCGCACTCGTTGGCCAGGAACGGCACCGGGATCATCCACACCGCCGCGATCAGGAACCAGCGCTTGTCCTGCACCTTGTTGCGCAGGGTGTACAGCACCGCCAGCACGAAGAACGCCAGCATCAGCAGGCCGAAGCCGACCATCGCACGGAAAGACCAAAACACCCACGCGACGGGCGGAATGGTGTCACGTGCGGCCCGCTGCACTTGCGCCGGCGTGACGTTGTTCAGGTCGGGGGCGTAGCGCTGTACCAGAAAGCCATAGCCGAGATCCTTTTCGTGCGCATCGAATTGCGCCAGCGCCGCCGCGTCCTTTGGGTCTTTCGACAGCGTGTGCAGCGCCAGCACCGCGGGGATGCCGTTTTCGATCTTGCGCGTGGCCTGCCGCTCCAGCGTGTCCACTCCCGCGACCGTGCCGTCGATCGAGTGGGTCACCAGCAGGGATAACAGATAGGGGATGCGCACCGCGCCCTCGTTCTCCTGCTTGGCCTGGTCGGGAAACGCGATGAGGTTGAACGACATCGGCGCGGGCTCGCTCTTCCACAGGCCCTCCATCGCCGCCAATTTGGTCGGCTGCGCCTGCGCGGCGACAAAACCCAGCGCATCGCCCAGGGTGATCACGCCGATCGTGGCCATCACGCCATACAGCGCGGCCATGCGGAACGAGCGTTTGGCCAGCTCCATATGGCGCTTCTTCAACATGTAGTACGCACTGATGCCCGCCACGAAGACCGCCGCGGTCACATAGCCGGCGATACTGGTATGCACGAACTTGGATTGCGCATCGGGGCTGAAGATCAGCTGCTGGAAACTGCTCAGCTGCATGCGCAGGGTGGCCGGGTCGAAGACCGCGCCCTTGGGATCCTGCATGAAACTGTTGGCCACCAGGATCCACAGCGCCGAGAGGTTGGAACCCAGCGCCACCAGCCAGGTCACCGCCAGATGCTGGCCCCTGGACAGACGCTCCCAGCCGAAGATCATCAGGCCGACGAAGGTCGACTCCATGAAGAACGCCATCAAGCCCTCGATGGCTAGCGGCGCGCCGAAAATGTCGCCGACGAAACTGGAATAGAACGACCAGTTGGTGCCGAACTGGAACTCCATGGTCAGGCCGGTGGCCACGCCCAGGGCGAAGTTGATCATGAACAACTTGCCCCAGAACTGCGCCATCTCCTTGTAGGTCGGCTTGCCGGTGGTGACATACACCGTCTCCATCGCCGCCAGCAGAAAGCTGAGACCCAGGGTCAGCGGCACGAACAGGAAGTGATACAGCACGGTGGACGCGAACTGGATGCGCGAGAGATCGACAACGGTTCCATCAATCATGGCGGCTACTCTTGATCATCGAAGGCCACGCGCCACGCGCTTCGCACGCGGGTGGCGCAACGGAGTCACCACGGCCACGGCATCCATGGCCGCCAACCGCAGGTTTGCAAAGTGCTATTTTAATGTCCATGTCGTGTCTGCTCCTGCATGACAGCTTGTCGCGGACCATCGCGATACAACTTACACCCACGCACCGACGTTCGGTTTGCACAACCGGGCGCCCTGCCGCCTGATCTATGCAACCCCATGCAAGCGAGCGCAGCAGAGGCGCGCCTTGGTCGCAACCGGCATCGCGTACTTCTCGCGGCGGCACTTCAGCGACGGCGCGTCCAGCGCCATTGCCAAAAAACCCAGCCGCTGCCAGCCCAGGTCCTGTGCGCAACGGACCAGCGCCCGCTGCGCCCCTGTGCCGGAGCGATGGCGCACACTGCAGTCCATGACATTCGCGCATAGAGTTTACTTTTTATGTACAACGGACCGCATTAGACACGCTCTGCCTGCCGCGCCGCTTGATCTGGATCAAGTCCGGCTGCGGGAACCTCGCGCGCGTGGCGCGGTCTAGCCTTGCTTGCACTTGGCAAGCGTGTCCGCATGCCCACGACGATGGGCATGCCGACGGCATGCCTGCGCCCGCCCCCTTCACCTTCATCGAGACCACCCGTGATCCCACCCCGTCGCTTGTCGCGCATATGGCGCCTGCTCCCCATGACCGCACTGCTCGGCTGCAGTCTTGCGCTCGCCACGCCTGCACCCGGCGCTGCCAAGGCAGCGACGCTGCCCGTGCCGGCACGCCTCACGCCGACGCAACCCGCGCCATCGCAGTCTGCGCCTGCACCCGCGCGCAACACGCGCGGCGCGCGAATGCCAGACGCTGCGGCCATGCATCCCATGCCCTGGCTGGCGGGAGTGATCCAGGCACCGCTGGTCGGACCGGTCACGCTGTACGCACCGCCAGCCAATGCACCGGTACGCGGCCTGGCCCTGTTTCTTTCCGGTGACGGCGGCTGGAATCGGGGCGTGCTGGGGATGGCGCGCGACGCCGCGAATCTCGGCTTCTGGGTCGCCGGCTTCAGCACGCCCCGCTATCTGCATGCGCTGGATGCGCAGCCGGCGGGCACGTGCATCGATGCCGCGGGCACGCTGGCCACACTGGCCGCCAATCTGAAGCATGAACTCGATTTGCCGGCCAGTCTGCCGGTGGTGTTGATCGGCTATTCGTCCGGGGCCACCACGGTCTACGCCGCATTGGTACAGGCCGCGCAAGGCACATTCCAGGGCGGGCTGAGCCTGGGCTTCGGCCCGGATATCGAAGCCACGCATGCGTTCTGCCCCGGTGTCGGCGGCCTGGCCGAGCGGAGGTCGCCACGGCCACCGCACCTGCCCAGCTTGCTGCCGAATACGCATCTGAGCGCGTCGTGGCAGATCCTGCAGGGCGAGATCGACGAGGACGTCGCGCCACGATTCGCCACCGAGTATGTCGCCGGTGCGCGCGCGGCCAAGGCATGGCTGCTCCCGCATGTCGGCCACGGCTTTGGCGTGCCGCGCAACTGGGCGCCGCAGTACCGCGCCGCACTGCACAGCCTGCTGCCGCCGCTGCCGGCCAGCGTCATGCCGACGCCGGCCGCTTCTGCACGACGGCCCGCCAGGCCCGCCGCGCACTGATACGCCTACCGCTGCGCGCCAGGCGGCCGGCCCGCCAGCGCCCATGCCGTCGTGCTTCAGCGGCGTCGTGCTTCAGCGCGCGATGCGCGCGCGATCGGCCGGCGCCAGTCCGCTGACGTGGCGCGCGGCATCCAGCAGCACGGCGTGGCCGTGGCGCGGATGCAACAGCTCGGGCAGGCGCGCGCTGAAGCGCTGCGGCGTGATGCCCAGCGCGGCCAGGCCATCGACGCTGCCGATCGAATCCAGCGCCAGCGACTTGAAGTTGTCCACGCTGATCGGCTTGCCCGGCAGCAGCTCGCCGATGCGCGCCTGCAGATAGCCCAGGGCGTCGGGCAGCGGAATGATCAGCCGCCGCAGCTTCAGCGCGGCCGCGACCATGCGCACGATGCGGATCAGCGCGAATTGCTCGGGTCCGTACAGCTCGTAGCGCTGCGCGATGCTGGCCGGGTCCTGCACACACTGCGCGATCGCCGCGCACACGTCTTCCACCGCCACCGGCGCCAGCTTGCTGGACGCGCGTGCCAGCGGCAGGACCGGCAGCAACTTGAGCAGCGCGGCGAAGCGCGTCACCAGCCCGTCGCCACGACCGAAAATCACCGAGGGCTGGTAAATCGTCCACTGCAGGCCGGAGGCGCGCACCACGCGCTCGGCTTCGCCGCGCGTGATCAGGTACATCGACTTGCCCTCGCCCGCGCGCAGCGAACTCATCTGATGCAGGCGGCGCACGCCGGCCTCGCGGCAGGCGGCCACCAGCGTCGAGGTGAGGTCCACGTGCGCCTTGCGAAAACGCGCGCCGCCGGTCTCGTTGAGGATGCCGACCAGGTTGATCGCCGCATCCGCGCCGTGCAGGTGTTCCAGCAGCGTGCCGCGATCGTACACGTCGGCGCTGTGCACACTGACCCCAGGCAGCACGGCCAGGGCGCGGTGCTGTTCGCGGTTGCGCGAAAGCACGCGGATGCGGTGTCCTTGCGCGACCAGGCGCGGCAACAGATGCGTGCCAACGAATCCGGTACCGCCGAGCATGACCAGGTGTTGCGGGCGCAGCGGCGTGAGGCGCGTGGTGTTCATGGATTGATCGACTCCGTGGCGGAAGTGGAGAGCGCGAGCACGATCTTGCCGACGTGCTCGCCCTGCTCCAGCAGGCGATGCGAATCGGCGGCCTGCGCGAAAGGCAGCACACGGTACAGCACCGGGCGCACGCGCCCTGCATCCAGCAGCGGCCAGGCACGTGCGCGCAACTCGGCGGCGATGGCGGCCTTGGCGGCGGCGCTTTGCGGACGCAAGGTGGAGCCGGTGAGCGTGGCGCGCTTGCGCATCAGCAAGGCCAGATCCAGCGGCGCCTCGCGGCCGCGCTGCGTGGCGATCTGCACGATGCGCCCATCCAGCGCCAGCGCGGCGAGATTGCGCGGCAGGTAATCGCCGCCGACCATGTCCAGAATCACGTCGGCGCCGTGCCGCGCGGTCGCATCCAGCACGCCGGCGACGAAATCCTCTGCGTGATAATTGAAGCAGCGGCGCGCGCCCAATCGCTCGCAGGCCGCGCATTTCGCGGCATTGCCGGCCGTCGCGAACACCGTGGCACCCAGCGCGTGCGCCAGCTGGATGGCACTGGTGCCGATGCCGCTGGCGCCACCATGCACCAGCAGCACCTCGCCAGCGGCGAGGCGGGCGCGCATGAACACGTTGCTCCACACCGTGAAAAACGTTTCCGGCAGCGCCGCGGCCTCGGCCATGCTGAAGCCGCGCGGCAACGGCAGGCACTGACCCGCCGGCACCGTCACGTATTCGGCGTAACCGCCGCCGTTGCACAACGCGCACACGGCGTCACCGACGCGCCAGCCGTCAACGTCCACGCCCAGCGCGGCGATACGCCCGGCCACTTCCAGCCCAGGCAGGTCGGATGCGCCCGGCGGCGGTGGATACACGCCGGCGCGCTGCGCCAGATCGGGCCGGTTGACGCCCGCGGCGTGAACCTCGATCAGGATTTCAGCGGCGCGCGGCGATGGCCGCGGGCGCCGCGCGCCGCGCAGCACCTCGGGCCCGCCGGGCGTGCTGATCTCGATCACCTGCATCGTCGATGCGGTACTCATCGCGCCTCACCCGACGCCGCGCGCAAAGGCGCAGCGCGCACGCTGGCCGCCGCAGACGGCGCTGGCGCATCGCCCTGCGCGGCAAGGTCCGCGACGCTGCACACCACCGCGGCACGTGGCGATCGCGCGTCGGGCGCCGCATAGACGCTGCCGAAAGGCTGCATGCGCGCGCTCAGGCGCACCGGATCATCGTGCATGCGCCAGTCATAGATCACGCTGAAGGCCAGGGTGCTCTCCACGTAACCGCGCGTCTCGGGATACGGGATGGTGGCCACGAACACGTCCGCCGGCAGCGTGGCGCGCTTGGCCATCCAGTCCTGCAGCGCGGCCGGGCCAGCGTTGTAGGCGGCGCTGGCCAGCCACTGCGCACCGAAGCGAGCGGCCAGATGCTGCAGATAATGCGTGCCCAGTGCGATGTTGACCGACGGATCATCGAGGCTGGTCGCGCCTTCCCAGGGCAAGCCGTTGCGTCGCGCCAGCTGCGCCGCGGTACCCGGCAACAACTGCATCAACCCGCGCGCATCGGCGCCGGAGCGGGCATCGCTGATCCACGCGCTTTCCGTGCGGATGATGGCGAAGGCCCAGGCCGGATCGATACCGGCGCGGTGCGCATCACGCACCACACGCGCGCGCTCGGCCAGCGGAAAACGCAGCTTGTAATCACGCAGATAGTCGCCGTGATTCAGCAGGAAGATCGCGCGATCCACCCAGCCACGGCGGTGCGCCAGCACCACGGCGGCATAGCGCTGCGCATGATCGAGGCCGGGCAGCGCCGCGTTCCATTCGCGCCGCGCGTGCGCGAGGCGGTTCAGCGCGTACCACTCGAACGCACGCTGCATCCCCGGGTCCGCTTCGACCGCGGCGGTGGCCGCGGTCTGCGCCGGCGGATCACGTGGGCACAGCGCGTACGGGCGCTGCACGCGATCGGCGGCCAGAAAGCCGTAATACGTCGGATCGCGCGCCAGAGCGCGCCAGAGCGCATCGGCCTGCGTCCTGGCGCCGGTGGCGGCCAGCGCGCGCGCCTCGAAATAGCGCCACTCCTTGGCCTCGCGTTGCGCCGCGGGCATGGCACGGATCGCCGCCAGCACGGCCGGCCAATCGCCCTGCGCCAATGCCACGCGCGCGCGCCACTCGCGCGTCAGCGGCGTCTGCGCGGCGGACGGCAAGGCCGCCAGCGCGCGCAGCGAGCCCGGCTCGAGACTGACGGCCTGATACAGCGCCAGCGCGGCTTCGATGCGATCGACCTGCACCGCATCCAACTCGAAGCGTCCGCGCAGTGCCTGCCAGGCCGCGCGCGCGGCATCGTCATCGTCGCGCGCGCGGCGCGTCAGCGCCAGCGTCATGGCCTCGCGCGCATGCTCGGTATCGGGCCAGGAGCCCGCCTGTGCCAGTGCGCCCGCCGGATCCGACAGCGCCAGCGCCAGACGCTGCGCACCCGGCTGTTGCGCCACGGGCAACCAGGCCAGAGTCTGCGTCAGCGTACCCGCCGCGCGCGCGCGCACCGCGCGCTGGATGCGATCCCACAGCCGTTCAGGCGTGAGCAGGCCCTGCGTATTGGCCAGCTGCAACAGCGCAGCGCAGGCATCGGGCAATCGCGGCGCGTCCCATAGCGCGGCGAAAGCGCCATCGAACGTCAGCGTGCCGCCCTGCATCGCCTGCGCCTGCAGCTCGCGGCAATCGTAGGTCGCACCCAAACCGGGCGCATAGAACGCGAGATATTGCTGCCAATCCTGTTTGCGGGCGAGGCGATCAAGCCAGGCGCGACGCAGTTCGCGGCCTGGGATCAGGGCGCCATGACGTGCCAGGTAATCGCGAACCCGTGCGGCGTGCGCGCTGCCCAGGTCGTGCAGCAGATAGGCGGCTTCAAGATACGGATACAGCGGGTAATCCTGCAGCGCCTCGGCGTCGCGCCGCCATGCCGGATCGCCCTGCTGCGCCAGCGCATACGCTTGTGCGAACTGTTCGCGCTGGCGCTGCAGTTGCGCGCTGGCGGCGGCCTGCGCGGCACTGCCCGCAGCCAGCATCCACAGCGCCAGCAACGCCAGCACGAACCCGATGCGCCACTGCCGGCGCGCGCGAAGCCTTGGCATACTGCATGATCTCCAGAAGTCGCCATTCTACAAGGCATGTCTACAAGGCATGCCTGCATGGCAGGTCTACAGACGCATGCGCCGCGCGTGCCGGCACGGCAGCAATGGCGCTGCGGCAAACGGCGGCGCGTCAAATCACCTCCACAAGGCCACGTCATGCTGTTCGATCTTGTGCTTTACCTGCTGGCCGGGGCCACGGCCGGGTTGCTCGGCGGACTGCTGGGCATCGGCGGCGGACTGCTGATCGTGGCCGCGCTCAGCTTCACCCTGCCGGCGCTGGGAGTGCCGCCCAGCGAGGTGATGCATGTATCGGTGGCGACCTCGCTGGCCGGCATCGTGCTCACCGCGGCCTCGTCCACCACCGCGCAACTGCGGCGCAAGGCCGTGATGCTGCCGACGCTGTGGCGGCTGGCGCCCGGGCTGGTCCTGGGTGGTTTCATCGGTGCGCATCTGGCGCAGTTGATGAGCGGGCCGGCGCTGCGCTGGGTGATCGCCGGGTTCTGTCTGTTCATGGCCTGGCGCATGGCCTTCGGCCATCAGCACGAGGTGCGCGCGGAACACGTGCCGCGCTCATCGTGGCTGCTGCCTGCGGGCCTCGGCATCGGCGCGGTATCGGCCATCGTCGGTATCGGTGGCGGCTCGCTCACCGTGCCATTGCTGGTGAGTCTGGGCGTGAAACCCGTGCGCGCGGTGGCCACCAGCGCCGCGGCCGGGCTGGTGATCGCACTGGCCAGCTCGCTCAGCTACATGCTGGCACTGCATGCGCCGGCCCTGCCGCTGCCGCGCGGCGCGCTGGGCTACGTGTTTCTGCCGGCCGCCGCGGCCACGGCCGTTGCCTCGATGGCCACCGCACCGCTGGGCGTGCGCCTGGCGCACCGGCTTTCCGGACCCGCGCTCAAGCGCGTGTTCGCGCTGTTCCTGCTGGTGGTCGGCGTGCTGATCGTTAGCGGCGGATGAGCCGGCCGCGCACACGCTTCGCGCAGCGTCATGCGCAGGCCATCACCCATGGCGTGCTTGCCGCGGCGTTGCTCGGCGGCCTGCTATGGCTGGGCGGGCTGCTGTGGCCGGTGGCGCTGCAGGACAGCCTGCCGGCGCACCTGCAATGCGTGTCCTATGCGCCGTTCCGTCTGCCCGGCGAGAGCCCGCTGCGGAAACATGCGCACATCAGCCGCGCGCGCATCGACCACGACCTGGCCATGCTCGCGCGGCACTTCGACTGCGTGCGCACGTATTCGGTGAGCCAGGGTCTGGATCAGGTGCCGGCGCTGGCCGCGCGCCACGGCATGCAGGTGCTGCTGGGCATCTGGATCGGCCCGGATGCACGCGCCAATGCACGCGAGATCGCGCTGGGCATCGCCACCGCGCGCGCCGCGCCCGCGGGCAGCATCCGCGCCATCGTGGTCGGCAACGAGGTGCTGCTGCGCGGCGATCAGTCCGCATCGGTGCTGTTGCGCGATCTGCACGCCGTGCGCGCCGCCACCGGGCTGCCGGTGACTTACGCCGACGTGCCGGCGTTTTGGCTGCGTCATCCGGAGCTGGCGCCCGCGCTGAATTTCATCAGCGTGAACATGCTGCCGTACTGGGACAACAAGCCGGTGTCCGTGCGCGCGGCGGTGACGCGCGTGGCGCGGCAGCTGCGCCGCGTGCAGGGGGCGTTTCCGGGCAAGCCGGTGTTCATCAGCGAGACCGGTTGGCCCAGCGCCGGGCGCGCACGCCGCGATGCGGTGCCCAGCCTGGTCAACGAGGCGCGCTACCTGCGCGACTTCATCGCCTGGGCGCAGGCGCACGGCCAGCGCTACAACCTCATCGAGGCCTACGACCAGCCCTGGAAACGCGCACTGGAAGGCACCGTCGGTGGCTGGTGGGGTATCTATGATTCACGGGCCCAGCCCAAGTTCGCGTGGAGCGGTTCCGTGACCGAGGATCCGCGCGCCGGGTGGGCGCTGTTGCCGCTGCTGCTGGGCGCGGCTGTCGGCGCATGGCGCGGCGCGCGCGGCGCGCGCACCTGCGGCCTGCTGGCCGGCGCCGGTACCGGGCTGGCGCTGTGGGCGCTCTGGCGCATGGCCCAGGCCGCGGCCTGGGATGGTGCGCAATGGACTTACTGGGGGGTGCTGGGCGCCGGCCTGCTGGTCGGCGCCTGGCTGCTGCTGGATGCCCTGCGCACGCTGCTGCGCAGCGCGCGGATCGCGCATCCCGGGCGCGTGGCACAGGTGGCCTTCGCCGCATTGTTTGCCGTGGTGTACCTGGACCTGCTGCTGGTGTTCGATGGCCGCTATCGCGACTGGCCACTGCCGGCGTTCATCCCCATCGCGCTGGGTGTGGCGCTACTGCGCCAGTTGCACGGTGCACCGCTGCTGCATGGCCCACGCGCACGCACGCTGGCACTGGCGGCACTGCTGCTGGGCATGGTTGGCGTGCTGCAGGAGGCGCTGCTGAATCCCTATGCATGGTGCTGGCTGGCGCTGAATGCGCTGCTGGCCTGGACGGCGCTGGGCGCCGGCAGGCCCGCCGCGCCTGTTCAGAGCCTGTGAAAAATTCCGCGTCGTGCGGAATTTTCATCGGCGCGTCCGCCACAGGTGCGTACGCGCCTGCGCGAACCAGCCACGTGCGTGACCGCTTCGCGTCCGGCCATCCATGGCCGGGCTGAGAGGCTGAAAATTTCACAGCCTCTCAGCCCTGACGCGCCGCCGGCAACAGCAGCAACGCGCCGATCAGCAGCGCCAGCGCGCCGGTCTGGAAGCTGTACAGCACCAGGCCCGTGGCGCCCAGCGTCAGACACAGCGCCGCCGTCCATGCGCGCCTGCAGAGCAGCGCCAGCAGGGCCGCGGCCAACACCAGTGCACCCAGCAGACCGCTGTTGAACGCCTGCACCAGGGCAGCGCGCACACCACATACGGCACCACCCTGCCCAGCCAGACAGGCCCGCGCCACGGCGTGCGATTCAACCAGATCACGGCGTGCCCATGCCGCCAGTGTCGCCGCCAATGTCGCCACCAGCGCGGCAGCCAGACGCGCGCGTCCACCCCTTGGCGCCTGCGCCTGACGCGCCATGACATGACGAATGCGAGAAACAAGCGACATGATTTTGTAGCCTAAACGTCAAACATTCGTTAGATTCGGCCCGCCGTATTACATGCAGATCACGGCACCCTATCGGCCTCCCGGAGAACAACATGTCGCACACCTTACGCCAACGCACACTGGCCGCAGCGATCGCAGCGGTTTTCGCATTGCCGATGCTCGCGCATGCGCAGGATGCCACGCCGCCCGTCGACAAGAAAAACGTCAAACAGCTGGAAGCGGTCGAGGTGCTGGGCTCGCGCATCCGCGGCGCGGAGCTCGCCACGCAGACGCCCACCACGGTGATTACCGCACAGCAACTCGCGCAGACCGGTCTGACCAGCCTCGGCGACATCCTGCAGCAGCTGACCACCTCGGGCTCGGCGCTGAACACCAAGTTCAACTCGGCCGGCAACTTCGGCTTTCCGCCGGATGGTTCGGGCGTGGGCTCAGGCTCGGCAACGCTGAGTCTGCGCAACCTCGGCGCCAAGCGCACGCTGATTCTGGTCGACGGGCTGCGCTGGGTGAACGAGTCCTCGGCCTCGGGTGTATCCGCGGCGGTGGACCTCAACACCATCCCGGTGAGCATCATCGAGCGCATCGAGATCCTGCCCGACGGCGCCTCGGCGTTGTACGGCTCGGACGCCATCGGCGGCGTCGTGAACATCATCACCAAGCGCAGCCAGGACGGCGCCGCGGTGAGCTATTACGTGGGCGGCTACGATGCGCTCAGCGGCGGCATGACCAGCACCGGCACCGCGTCGCTGGGCGGCAAGTTCAAGCGCGGCGAGTTCTTCATCGACTTCGAGCACGTCAAGCAGAACGCGATCAGCTCCGGCGCGTGGTCGCAGTCGGGCGGCGCCTGTGTGCCGGGCACCGGGCTGGCCAACTGCTCGTCGGCCACGCCGACCGGACGCTTCATCTTCGTCGATCCGCAAAACGTCACTCAGGATGTGACCCTCAATGGCGCATTCCCCAACGGCGCGGTGTATCCCGGCGACTTCCACAACTTCAGCACCGCCGACCGCTTCAACTTCGCGCCCTACAACCTGCTGCTGACACCCAACAAGCGCGACTCGGTGTTCGCCAGCACGCGCTACCAGCTGACCGACAACATCACCTGGTATATGCGCGGCCTGTATGTGCAGCGCCACTCGGCCAACCAGGCCGCGCCCGAGCCGATCTTCCTCGGCCCCGGCGCCGGCACCGGCGGACTGGCCGATACGGTCGGCGTGGACGTGAGCAATCCGTACAACCCGTTCGGCTATTCGCTGGTGCCGCAGACCGCGACCGGCGGCAATCTGATCCTGATCGGCCGGCGTCCGATCGAGGGCGGGCCGCGCATCTACAGCCAGACCGTCAACACCTGGGAATTCGCCACCGGCCTCACCGGCAGCTTCAGCTGGAACGACCATGACTACTACTGGGACGTGAACTTCTCGCACGGCAGCAACAGCGCCACGCAGACCGTGCAGGGAACCTACAACATCGCCCACATCCAGCGCGCACTGGGTCCACTCGGCCAGTGCACGGGCAACTGCGTACCACTGAACCTGTTCGGCGGCCCCGGCACCATCACCCCGGCGATGCTGGCCTACATCGGCTACATCGAGCACGACAGCAGCGCCAACGACATCGACCTGTACAGCGCCAACTTGAACGGCGCCCTGTTCACCCTGCCGGCCGGCGAGGTGAAATTCGCCACCGGCGTGGAATCGCGGCGTTATTCGGGCTACTACCAGCCGGATGCCGTGGTGGTGGCGGGAGAGTCCAACGGCGTGCCCTCGCTGCCAACCTCCGGTGCGTACAACGTCAACGAGTATTACCTCGAGGCCAACGCGCCGCTGCTGGCCGACAAGCCGTTCGTCGAGGCGCTGAACATCGACCTCGCTTCGCGCTATTCCAACTACTCGACCTTCGGCGGCACCACCAACAGCCAGGTGGGTCTACGCTGGCAGGTGGACAAGCAGCTCACCTTGCGCAGCACCTGGGGCCAGGGTTTCCGCGCCCCGGCCATCGGCGAGTTGTACGGTTCGCCGGCGCGCTTCGATGCCACCCTGCAGGATCCCTGCTCGGCGCCGATCGCCAACGCGGCCACGGCAGCCAACTGCGCGGCGCTGGGTGTTCCAGCCACCTACACGCAGCCCAACCCGCAGATCTCGGTGACCACCGGCGGCAACAAGTTCCTGCAGCCGGAGAAAGCGCGCACGCTGACCTGGGGCGGCATCTACAGTCCGGACTGGGCCGTGGACACCGGCTGGGCACAGCGCCTGGACATCACCGCCGACTACTACCGCATCACCGTGCGCAACGCGATCCAGGCACTGGATGCGCAGACGCAACTGGATGACTGCGTGGCCAGCGGCAATGCCGCGTCGAGCTTCTGCCAGGGTATCCAGCGCAACAGCACCGGCAACATCGACGGTTTCAACAACACGCTGCGCAATATCGGCCGAATCGACACCAGCGGCGCCGACCTCACTGTCAAGTGGACGTTGCCGGAGTTCTCCTTCGGCCGCCTGACCAACACCTTCGGCGCCACCTACATCAACGGCTTCAGCGAGCAGACCTCGCCCGGCGTGTACGGCCCGCGCAAACCCGGCGTGGAAGTCAACGACAGCGGCATTCCGCGCTGGCGCGCGGTCAACGACCTGATGTGGAGTCGCGGCACGTGGAGCGCCGACTGGCGCATGCGCTACATGAGCGGGCTGACCGAAAACTGTGCCGGTGCCACAGGCTTCCCGATCTGCAACGGACCCAACGATACGCACTACCTCGGCGCGGTCACCTACCACGACGTGCGCGTGAGCTGGCGCGTGCCGCTGGCGCTGGATCTGGTCATCAACGCGGGCATCAACAACCTGCTGGCCAAGGATCCGCCGGTATGCCTGTCGTGCTCGCTCAACGGCTACGACGCCAGCAACTACGACCTGCCCGGCCGTTTCAGCTACGTGCAGGCCACGTTGAAGTTCTGATGCGCCTGCGCAATCCAGGCTGACCACGCAAAGGGCCACCCGCAAGGGCTAGCCGTTCCGTCTATCTGTTGAAAACCAGATCCGCTATCTTCGCCCCCGGCTTCGGTCGGGGGCTTTTTCGTGGTCAATTCATCCAACAGCAGGCGACCGGCGCGGACGCCGCCGCCATGGGACGGGGTGCAGACCAACTTCTGCAGAAACCCACTGTGCGCAAATTTCGGTGTGGCGCCGGGTAGTGCTGACCGCCGGAACAGGGCCGCGCACGCGCAAGAACCTGCTTACAAGATGATTGGCAGCTCCAAGACAGGCCCCACTTGTCAGTGTCTGTTGTGCCGAGAGACTTTCGTCCTCAAGAACAATCGCGGGATTGTTGAGGATTATGAACGCCTCAAGTCGTTGTACACGCCGCCACCCGAGTTGTCCTGCACAGAAGCCAAATGCTGCAACCATGGCTATGGCGTCGAGAGCTATCCCGAACGGTACTACCGCTTCGGTTGGACGGAAGCTGGATCCAGGCGATTCCGATGCCGAGCCTGCAAACGGCTGATCTCCAAGCCCACCAGCGTGACGCCAAGGCAGAAGCGGCCTGAAATCAACGCGCAGATCTTCAGGCTGCTGATCAACAAAGCGCCGATGCGCCGCATCCTTGAAGTGGCTGGCGTAGGGCCCGAAGCGCTCTATACGAAGCTGCGCTACCTGCATGACCGCTGCATCGAGTTCCTGCGCAATGCTGAGGCCCCGTTGCTCAGCGGCATGGAACTACCAAATCTGTTGATCTCGGTCGACCGCCAAGACTACCTAATCAACTGGGGCACGGATCAAGACAGGCGCAACATTCGGCTCCACGGCATGGGTTCAGCCGACAACCGCACGGGCTTCGTCTTTGGAATGCACCTCGACTATGACAGCCGCCTGGATCCGGGTGAAATTGAGGTACAGGCAAAGGATGTCGGCGACTATGAAGTTGACCTTCCGTTTCGTCGTTACGCGCGCCTCTGGTTGCAGCAAGACTGGACCGATCCTGTGCTTTCTCTTGATCGACGCAAGCGGCAGGCAACACGTCTAGGCGTGTCGGTTGATGCCTTGCCCCCAGATGATCGAACCGCGCCATGGGAAGGCAGCAAGCTGCCTGGCCGTGGCATGCTGGTGCGCAGCGAGTACACGATGATGGCGCACTTCCGCTTGCTGGCGGAGATGATCCGCGGTAGTCCCAGCGTGTTGATCTACATGGATCAGGATGCTGGATTCCGCGCGGCGTGCCATGTGGCGTTTCAGGACCGTATTGCTGCAGAAACAGCGGAATCCTTCTTCGTCCGTATCGACAAGGAGATGTCCATCGATGAGAAACGGGCGGCCCTCGCGCAAGTCGCTTCTCGCCTTGCGAAAGCACGACGCGCCCACCCCGATGTCGATGACTCCCGCCTACGTAAAATCATCATGCAGGAAGTGCTGCAGCGCGAGGGTGTTCCCAAACACTGGCAGGATCGATGGCTAACGCACCCGTTTCCATCGATGAACGAGCCGTCAAAGCAGCTCTGCCATCTGACCGATCGAGATAGCCTGCCAGCCAAACGCCGCGCGGCGTTTCATCTGTACGGAAGTCTTCACGGGGTCGACCGCTTTTTCATGGTGCTGCGCCGCCGCTGCTCACTGCTTGAACGACCGGTGCACTCGGCGAGTAATACAGGTCGCGTTTGGTACCCTGGCAACCCGTACCGGCCCTGGGTGGTCGAGCATCTGCTGGTGTTGATGCGCACCGCATACAACTATCACCTCGCCGGTGAAGACATGAAGACGCCGGCGATGCGACTTGGTTTGGCCGATCAGCCATGGAGTCTGGAGCAGATCCTCGCGGGGTCGCTCAGTCTTCCTCGCCGTCAAAGGCGAGCTTCCTGACTTCGCTCCAATTGCGCACTGTCACACGTGAAAGCGCGTTGCGATCATCAAGCCGGTGCCATCGAAGGAAGTAACCCACCAGACTGCGCGGCATTGAGGCGCTCCACACCCAATCGCCTGATTTACTGGTCATGCCGTATTCGCGGGCAATGGCCTTACGTTGTGCCGCGGACAGCTTGGGACTTGGAACGACATCCACACGTTCCTCTTGATGCCAATCCTTGTCCAGCGCGGGGGGCGATGGCGATGGCGTTGCGTTGGGCTTGGCCTTGCAGATGCGTGCGAGTACGAAATCAGCAAAGCGCTGACGAAGCCCGTCGTAGGCACGTACATGCCAGCGAAAGCCAGCGTAGACCAGCGCATGAGGCCAAATTGTCCTGGCCACTGGATCAGCGTGGCGCATGGACTGGTATTCGATTGAGACGCCGGTCCGTTCCCGCACTGCGCGTGTGACGTACCGCAAGCAACTGGCGTCAGCAGGCCAATGTGGGATCGGCATGGCTGCTGATGGCACCGCCTCTATGATGCCTGGCATCGGAACAGCCTTGGAGTCCTCGAGCCCTAGGCGCAACAGCGTCAAGTATTCCTCAGGCGTCCCATCGCAGACGGCGGGGCGGAAGTGCTCCGAGGCACGCCACGTGCGCGCCGACGGATCGTAGTCGAGATTCTTGGGCGCTCGCTTCCGGTAGACCCCAACGATCTTGGTGATGTGGTTAGCCGAAAGCCCGAAGCGTTCGCAGACACGCTCGCGCGGTACCGCGCCCTCCCAGTACGCCATCGATTCGATGTACTGCAGCCGCTGAAGTTGACGCGAGCTCAGTCCGCGCGCTAGGGATGCTTCGCTCATGTACTACTCGTTTTAAGTACTGCAATCATATTGCGTTATATACATTTTTCGAGTAATATGTGCAAGCGAAGCTCATCCAAAGGTTTTTGCTCTGCCCATGGATCACGACTGCACGCAGCAATGGCTTGACGCTTTGGGCTACTCCGCCCATGCCGGTGCGTTGCACGTCGCGGGAGGTCACGTTCCCGATGAGCACCCATACGCGCCCGAGTTGCGTGCTCTGCTCGATCCGAAGCGAGCAATCCAGGCAACCGCTGTTTTCGATGTCGAGAGCATGCCGACCGTGTGCTTCCTTGACGCGCGCGGCCGGAAGCGAGATTGGATCGAAGAAGTACGGCAGCGCATCTGGAATCAGAACCTCGTCTCGATCCTTCTGTTCATTGACGGGGACTGCGTCGAAGCACGATCGCCGCTTGTCGATGCTGCGGACGAAGAGACTCTTGCGCTCACTCAGGCGCGGCGCGTGGGGAAGCTGAGTGCCGATGACATCCAGTCAGGCCAGATCTGGTCGCGGAAACCGTCATGGTTTGACCGCTCGAAGCGCGTTGACTCAGATTTGATCGAGAACCTTGGCGTGACGGTCAACAAGCTCGTTGTGGAGCATGGGCTTGAGCGCTCGACGGCCCAGCTGCTGATGGGTCAGATCATGTTCGTTTCCTATCTCGAGCACCGCGGGATCGTTGGTGATTACTACCGCCGGCAGCATGGAATCGAATCGCTGCACGCACTGGTTCGTGCGCGGAGCCGGCGCGGGCTTGTACGTTTGTTTCGTGAGTTGAGCGACAGCTTCAACGGGGACTTTCTCGCGCCTGCGGTTGCTGCGCGTGCGGGGTGGTCGAGTCTCAGGGAGGAAGCCTTCGATCTGCTAGACCGGTTCCTTTCCAGGGTGGCCATCGAGACTGGCCAACAGTCTTTCTGGAACTACGATTTCCGTTTTATCCCGGTCGAGCTGCTGTCCGGCATCTACGAGACGTTCTTGGGCAAGCAGCAGGAACAGCTTGGGGCGTACTACACCCCACGGCATCTCGCGAACCTGCTGGCGGCACTTGCTTTCAAGGATATTGAAGATCCGACACAAGAACGCGTGTTCGATGGCGCCTGCGGATCGGGCATCCTGCTTACAACGGCGTTCCGGCGAATGCTCGGCCATGCGCAAGCCAAACACGGTGGCGAGGCGTTGTCCTTCAAGGAGCGCTGCGACCTACTGACGACTCACATCTTTGGCAGTGATCTGTCTGAACCGGCGTGCCGGGTGACGGCGTTCAGTCTCTATCTTTCGTTACTCGAAGACCTGGTGCCTTCGGACATCGATTTGCTCACCAAGGATCCAGATACCAAGCTACCTCCGCTGCTCGGCAAGACGATCTTTCATGGCGCCCGCGAAGGCGATTTCTTCTCACCGCGCAATCCGCTTGCGGTTCCCGGCAAATGCACGATCATCCTGTCCAACCCACCGTGGCGTGAGCCTGAGCGTGAAGAGACTGAACTGAGCTATGAGAACTGGCTCAAGGCAAATCATCGAGCCACCGCCAGGCGCCAGATCGCCGGCGCGTATGCACAGCGCGCAGTGTCGCTGCTGCCGCCGAACGGTCGGGTCGCGCTGATCCTTCCCATCAGTCTGATCGCTGCGCCCACCAGCCAAAAATTCGTGCGTAACTGGCTTCTGTTCGCACGGCCTGAGCAGGTCGTGAACCTTGGCGATCTGCGCAGGCAGCTCTTTCCGAATGCCAAGCATGGCTGCGCCATTGTTGTTGCCCAGCCTCGCAGCGGTGAGGCACTAGGGAAAGTCCCGCCACAAGAGTCCTTCGAGTATTGGGCGCCGAAGGTCGACGTCAGCCTCGCCTTTGGGCGACTCTCCCTTTACACGGGCGATCGGCATTCCATTTCGACACAGGACTGGTGGCGCGACAACCAGGTTCTGCGGATTCACACATGGGGTAGTCGGGAAGATCACAAGCTGATTACTCGACTGCAACTGCTTGGTTCGATCGGAACACTTGTCGAACGTGGGCAGTGGACCTTAGTCAAAGGCTTTCATCTGGTCGACAAAGCACGCGCCGCCGTTTCTCCAGCGCGTCTTAGAAAATTCAGGTATCTCGCTGCGCGAAATATTCTACCTGATGCACCTACGCTGTCGCCGACCCTTCTCGAACCGTTTCCGCGCGGGATCACCGCCGTTGCCTCCTACGGCTCGAGCGATGGCAGGGCTTTCACAGGGCCGCGCGTGATTTTCCCGGATGGTATCTCCCAGGATCTCCGACTCCGCGCCGCGTATACCGATCTTGACGTGACTTTCAAGCACAGTGTCACCGCGATTTGTGGCACACCTGAAGACGAAGATGTGCTCCGCTTTCTAGCGGTCTACCTCAGGTCGGACCTCGCTTCGTACTTGGTTCTGCATACGGCCTTCTCACCTGCGAACGAGCGCGAGCGAGTCACAGTTGATGAAGTCAGAGAGCTTCCGTTTGTGCATCCCGAAGCACACGAGGGTCCGAAGCTTGCCTGGGAGATTGTCAAACGGGTTGCCGATGCTACGCGACGATTCGAAGCGCGTGATGGCGTGCTGTCTCCACCGTGGCATGAGCCAGACTGCGAAGTTCTCATATCCGATTACTTCGGACTGTCGACCATCGAGCGGGATCTCGTGCGCGAAGCTGTCGAGTGGGCGATTCCGAGTCGCCAGACGAGCGATCCCGCGCGACTACTCACACCGTGGCAAAACGCGCCGAGCAAAGCAACGCAGCATGCCTACGCAGAGACGCTTAAGGCGGCGCTTAAACGGTGGAGCCGAGCTCGCGGTGGCAGTGCTAATTTCGATGTCAACCCCATCACATCTTCAGACGACAAAAAGCGTGGCGTTGGTCTAGTGGAGATCAGGCTGCTGCCAGGCATTCAAGAACCAAGCAGCCCTTCCTATCACAGACCACCACAAGCCGCGCGCGCCCTGCTGAAGCAGCTCAGGACGCATAAGTTGCTGCCCATGGAGGTTGCGGAAGACACCTATGTCGCGTCGGACTTTCTTGTCATTGCTGGATACGAGGCCTACTTGATTAAGCCTCTTGTAAACCGGTTATGGCGCCAAGGTCGTGCCATGTCTGATGCGCTGCGGATCGTGGTTGAGAGTACCCGAACATGAGCGTCAGGGACGCATGGCGCGAAGCGTTTCCCGCAGTTGCTGCTAGAGTCGTTTTAGCCTACGTGGTTGACTGCTGGCGACAAGTCTCTGCAAAACAAAGCCCACACTTCGCGTGGGCTATGAATGAACCAGATATCACGAAGCGTTTTCGGAAGCATCTTGCCAATGGATCGGACAATGCCGGACTCACCGGTCATTGGTCTGCCGAAGCTGTCGACATGGATCTCCAGTCTGACCTCAGCCCGAAAAACACGCATCGTACGGACATCATGTACTTTTCGGACCGCGTGCAGCCGCGGCTCAGTCTGACCTTCGAATTCAAGAAGCTGAAAGACAATTCTGACAGTCGTAAAAAGTACTACGGGAACGCAGGAATGTGCCGCTTCGTCGAAGCCATCTATGCGAAAGATGACCCGTTTGGCATCATGGTTGCGATCATTGAAGATGACTCGCAGCGCGCCTGCGTAAAGCACCTCAAGTCTGCATTGCGCAGTGATGATGCCCGAGCTCTCCTGAAGTACGTGCCGGACCCGGCCACCGGTTTGCACGTACGCGAGCCTTCGTGTGAGATGCCAAAGTTAGCCGAGTTCGATACGCAACATCACCGCGATAGCGGTCCCTTTGACACGTTCATGTTCTGCCACTTGGTGTTGGGGTTTCCTGATTCGCCCTGATCCTCAGCCCGCACTCGCGTGATTTACGACGCCGGCGGGTGACGTTGACACCATCTCCACCGAGGGCACCGTCATGTCGATCAACCTCATCCAGTTGACCCGCCTGCGGCGGTTGAAAAGCGCTTCAGCATTGTCTGTCGATGGTCGAGTTCATGCAGCGCTACGGGACCGGGTCATTAGGCCCAACGCAGCGAATGCTGTCGAAATCGCGCGCCGCAACTCCGCGCATGCAGCCGGGATGCAACGCGCGCGCGAAGCGAAGAAATTGGCGGGCGCGAAGAAAAAACGTGTGAAAGCCGATTCAGCCCTGCCATCAATCACAGGCCCGGTGACTAGCCTGGAGTCGGCACCGGAAACGCCCGAGGCGCTGACTTGAGCATGCGTGAAGACGTGACCCGTCGCGCGCTTTGGCGGCAGCCATTCCTTCCTTGAGGTCGCCGGTCACCGGGCTTTGACCGCTATTCCTACCAGCGCGCAGCAGGTGCCACCACCTGCTGCGCGCTGCCCCTCAACGCCTTGCTGTCGGAAAACACCTCGCACGCCCACGGCAGTTGCCTGCCTCGCCGCGACGCATGGCTAGCCGAGATGGACAAGCAGAACACAGTCTCGTTTTGAGCTAACATCCAATATATGCGTCACCGTCCATACATCACCCGCCGCACCCGCCTGCGCCTTGCGCTGTTGGCGCTGTGTGCGCTGCTGTTCCAGCAGTTGGCGCTGACGGCGTACGCCTGCTCGCTGCCGCAGGCCGCAGTACCCGCGCAGGCGGTGATGCAGTCGATGGCGAGCATGCCTTGCTGCGATGGCATGACGAGCATGATTCAGCATGCGCGCGCGTTGTGCGTGCAGCATTGCGCACAGCAGGTGCCGGCGCCGCAGGACGCACGTCTGCCCGCGGTACCCGCGCTGGCGCTGCCGCCGCAGCCGCCGGTGCTGGCGGTCGCAGTGCCTCTCCAGTCGCCGCGTTTCGACGATCGCGCGGCTGCCGATCTCGGCGCATCGCCACCGCCGCGCTGCTGCGTCCTGCTGATCTAGTCCCTCCCTCGTGTGTCGTGACCGGCCGCGCCGAGCGCGTGCCGGATGCGTTCCGCCCGATGGAGACTTGCCATGTTCGTGTTTGATCGCCGGCGCCGCCGTGGTGCCGCGTTTCACCTGCAATGCGCGACCGCGCTGCTGGCGCTGACGGTATTTCCGGCAGTGGCCGCATCGCCACTGACCCTGCAACAGACGGTGACACTGGCCGTCGAGCGCGCACCGCTGGTGCAGGCCGGGCGCGCGCGCGAGGACGCCGCGCGCGCCGATCTCGACCGCGCCGGGCGCTGGCCCGATCCGCGCCTTACCTTCGGGGTGCAGAACCTGACGGTGCAAGGGCCTGGCGCCTTCAGCACCGCCGCCGATTCCATGACCATGCGCACGGTGGGGCTCAGTCAGGAGATCCCCTCCGGCACCCAGTTGGCCGCGGAACGTGCCGGTGCGCGTGCGGGCGAGGCCGCGGCCAATGCGGAAACCGAGCAGGCGCGCCTGAATACCCGGCAGGTGGCGGCGGCGGCCTGGGTGTCCCTGTGGGCAGCCGAGCAGGCACGCGACCAGATCGAGGGACTGGAGCGGCAGAACGCGCTGGCCATCGTCGCGACGAAGGCGCGCCTGGCCGGTGGCACCGGCTCCACGGCGGACGCCCTGGCGGCCAGGGCGGCACAGGCCGAATTGGCCAATCGGCTGGACCTCGCCAATGCCGATATCGCGTCCGCGCGCGCCGCGCTGGCGCGCTGGATTGGAAGCGAAGCAGCAAGCGCGAATCTGGCCGCGTCCCCCGACTTCGAGCGGCTCCCGGTCACCGACGCGCACCTGCTGCAGACTCCCGACCAGCAGGCACCGCTGCTCGACTGGGAATCGCGCGAAGACCGCGCGGAGGCCGCACTGCAGAGCGCCCGCGCCAGCAAGCATCCAGGCTGGAGCGTGGGCCTGGACTATGGCGCGCGGGCGCCCGGCCTGCCGAATATGATTACGTTGCTGGTGGGCGTGCGTCTGCCTTTGTTCCCCGCCCATCGCGAGGACCAGGACATCCTGGCTCGCCGCGCCGACCTCGATGCGGTACGCGCCGAGCGTGAGAACGCGCGCCGGGCGCAGGTCGAGGAGGTGCAGCGCCTGCTGGCGACCTGGCAGGGCTACGGCCGTCAGGTGCGACGCGACCGCGACACGCTGCTGTCCCTGGCGGCCGATCGCAGTGCGGCGGCACTGGCCGCCTACCGTGGCGGTGCCTCACTGCAACCCTGGCTGGAGGCGCGGCGCGACGAAATCAGCATTCGCCTCGACTATGTGGGCGCGCTCAAGGCCTGGGGTGATACCTGGGTCCAACTCGCCTACCTGCTACCGGAGTATGCGCAATGAGCCGCACATCTGTTTTTATTCTTCTGGCAGCGGCCCTGGGCGTTGCCGCGGCCGCCGGTTATGTCCTGGGAACGCGCGATCACGGCAGTGCCGTGCCAACGTCCGGCGCCCAGCCTGCGCGCAAAGTGCTGTACTGGTATGACCCGATGCAGCCCGGCACACACTTCAACCATCCCGGGCCATCGCCGCTGATGGCCGGGATGCAGTTGGTACCGAAGTACGCCGGCGAATCGGGTGCCAGCCCGAACGTGGTGCGCATCGATCCAGCCGTCGAGCAGAACCTCGGCATGCGCACCAGTGTCATCCGTGTCGGCGTGTTGCACCGCGAGTTGCGTGTGCCAGGCGTTCTGGCTTGGGATCGTCGTCGCTCGGTGGTCGTCAGCGCGCGTACCGATGGCGTGCTGTCCCGGCTGTTCGTGCGCGCGCCGTTCGATCGCGTGCGTGCCGGCCAGCCGCTGGCGGAGCTGCTGGCGCCAGCATGGATGTCGGCTGTCGCCGAGTATCGCGCGCTCGAGCATGCGCAGTCGGCTGCTGCGCGCGCGCTGCGTTCCGCCGCGCTGCAGCGTCTGCACGTGCTGGGCATGAACGCGGAAGAGATCCGTTCCGCGGATGTCGGTGCCGGTGGCGGCATCATGCTGCGCGCGCCTGCTTCCGGCGTGGTCAGCGCGCTGGACGTGCGCCAGGGCCAGCAGGTGACCGCCGGCACGACGTTGTTGCGCATCGACGACCTCGCCCGGCTGTGGCTGGATGCCGCGATCCCGCAAGCCGAGGTCGCCGGCATCGGCCCGGGCACGCCGGTCGCCATCGAAGTCGACGCGTTTCCCGGGCGCATCTTTGCAGGTCACGTCGAGGCTTTGCTGCCCGAGGTGGATGCGCGCACGCGCACCGAACCCGCGCGTATCGCGCTGGACAATCCGCACGGCACGCTGGCGCCGGGCATGTACGCGACGGTGCGCCTGGCGATCACGGGCACCACGCCGCATCCTCTGGTGCCCGATGAGGCATTGATCAGCACCGGCGTGCAGAACCGCGTGATCCTCGATCTTGGCGACGGCCGCATGCAGCCGCGCGCGGTGCGCATCGGCCGCTCGGCGGGGGGCTATACCGAGGTGCTGGCAGGCCTCAAGGGTGGCGAGCGCGTGGTCACCTCGGGCCAGTTCCTGATCGACTCCGAGGCCGATCTCGATGGCGCGCTGCAGCGCTTGACCACGCCGCCTGCGCCGCGTCCGTCGGCTGCGCCTGATGTGCCAGTGGCGCCGGCGTCAGCGATGCCCGCACGTCCGGGGGTGAAGCCACCTGCCCATGACGCCATGCCCGGCATGGCCATGCCGGCATCCACAGGAGGACACGCGCCATGATCGTCGCCATCATCCGCGCCGCCATCCGCAACCGCTTCATGGTGCTGATGGGCGCGCTGTTGCTCGCCGGCTGGGGGGTATGGGCCGCGCTGCACACCCCCCTCGATGCCTTGCCCGATCTCTCCGACACGCAAGTCATCCTGAAGACGAGTTGGACCGGGCAGCCGCCACAGGTGGTCGAGGACCAGCTCACCTATCCATTGGCGACGACGATGCTCTCCGTGCCCGATGTCAAAGCCGTGCGCGCGTATTCCTCGTTCGGCTATTCGCTGGTGTACGTGATTTTCCACAGCGGCACCAATCTGTACTGGGCGCGCTCACGGGTGCTGGAGTATCTGAGCCAGGCGCGCGCGCGGTTGCCGCAAGGCGTCAACCCGGAACTCGGGCCCGACGCCACCGGACTGGGCTGGGTCTACGAGTACGCGCTGGTCGATCGCGATGGCACCATGGATCTCGGCCAGTTGCGTGCGCTGCAGGACTGGTATCTGCGTTATCAACTCAAGACCGTGCCGGGCGTGGCCGAAGTGGCCAGCATCGGCGGCATGCAGCGCGCCTGGCAGATCGTGGTCGATCCGGTGAAGCTGGCTGCCTATGGTCTGACGCTGGAGCAGGTACGGCAGGCGGTCGCCGCCGCCAACGGGGCCACCGGCGGCGCGGTGATCTCGCAGGGTGAGGCCGACCTGATGGTGCAGAGCATCGGCTATCTGCATACGCGCGAAGACTTCGACCGTATTCCGCTGGCCACCGGACCTGGCGGTGTGCCGGTACGGTTGGGTGAGGTGGCCGTGGTGCGCAGCGGTCCGACGTTGCGCAACGGCATTGCCGATCTGGATGGTCAAGGCGAGGTCGTCGGCGGCGTGGTCATCGAGCGCGAGGGCGCCAACGCGCTGAAAACAATCGAAGCGGTCAAGGCGCGCATCGCGCAACTCCGGCGCAGCCTGCCCAAGGGCGTCGCGATCGTGCCTACATACGATCGCTCGCAGCTGATCCTGGAGGCCGTGCACAACCTGCGCGAGAAGCTACTGGAGGAATTCCTGGTGGTAGCCGCGGTGTGCGCGCTGTTCCTCTGGCACCTGCGCTCCTCGCTGGTGGCGGTGATCACGCTGCCGCTGGGCGTGCTGGCGGCGTTTCTGGTCATGTACTACCAGGGCGTCAGTGCCAACCTGATGTCGCTCGGGGGCATCGCCATCGCCATCGGCGCGATGGTCGATGCCGCGGTGGTGATGATCGAGAACGCGCACAAACATCTCGAGCACTGGCACGAGCAGCACGGGTGCGCCCCCGAGGGCGCGGAACGCTGGGAAACCATTGCCGAGGCGGCGGCCGAGGTCGGTCCGGCACTGTTCGTCAGCCTGCTGGTGATCGCACTGTCCTTCATACCGGTGTTCGCGCTGCAGGGGCAGGAAGGCCGGCTGTTCTCGCCGCTGGCCTTCACCAAGACCTACGCGATGGCCGCCGCCGCCGCGCTGGCGGTGACGCTGATCCCGGTGCTGATGGGATATCTGATCCGCGGCCGTATCCGTCCGGAGGGCGAGAATCCGCTCAACCGCGCATTGATTCGCGGCTACCGGCCGCTGCTGCACGGCACCTTGCGGCGCTCCTGGGCGGTGCTGCTGGGCGTTGCGCTGGTACTGGCGGCCAGCGCCTGGCCGCTGCTGCACCTCGGCAGCGAATTCATGCCGCCGCTCAACGAGGGCACGCTGCTGTATATGCCGACCGCGCTGCCGGGCCTGTCCTACGGCAAGGCCGCGCAACTGCTGCAGCAGACCGATCGCCTGTTGAAGACCGTGCCCGAGGTGGCGACCGTGTTCGGCAAGGCTGGCCGCGCGCACACCGCCACCGATCCTGCGCCGATCAACATGTTCGAGACCACCATCACCTTCAAGCCGCGCAGCCACTGGCCGCCGGGCATGACCATGACCAGGGTACAGGACCGACTGCAGCAGGCCGTACGCGGCATTCCCGGGCTGACGCCGCTGTTCGTGCCGCCTATCGCCAATCGCGTGTCGATGCAGTCGACCGGCATCAAGAGCCCGATCGGCATCAAGGTGCTGGGCCCGGATCCCGCCGTGCTGCAGCATCTCTCGAACGCGATCGTGCGCGTCGCGCAGCGCGTGCGTGGAGTCGGTTCGGCCGCCGCCGATCAGAGCAACGGCGGACGTTACTTCGATGTGCGCATCCGCCCCGATGCGGCAGCGCGCTACGGCCTGACCCAGGCCGACCTGCAGGCGATTATCGCCACCGCCGTGGGCGGCGATCCGATCGGTGAGACCGTGCAGGGTCGCGAGCGCTTTCCGATCGTGTTGCGCTATCCGCGTGCGCAGCGACAGAGCGACTCGGCGCTGCGCCACCTGCTGATCGTCGCGCCCGATGGCACGCAATTGCCGCTGGAGGCGGTGGCAACGGTGTCCGTGATCGGCGGCCCCTCGATGCTGACCAGCGAGGATGGACAACTGGCCAACTACGTCTACATCGATAACTCGAGCAGCAATCTGGGTGGCGTGGTGGCGCGCCTGCAGGACGCGATCCACCGGGAGGTGGCGCTGCCGCCGGGCTACACGCTGGAGTGGTCCGGCCAGTACGCTTTCCTCGAACGCGCCGTGCAGCGGCTGAAATCCATCGTGCCGCTGACGCTGCTGATCATCTTCGTGCTGATCTGGAGCGTGTTCCGGCGCGTGCCGGAGGCCTTGCTGATCATGCTGACGCTGCCCTTCGCGCTGGTCGGCGGCATCTGGCTGGTGTGGCTGCTCGGGCACCAAGTGTCGGTGGCGACCATGGTCGGGTTCATCGCGTTGGCGGGTGTGACCTCCGAACTGGGCGTGGTGATGTTGCTGTACCTGCGCAATGCATGGCGGCAACGGGTGGCGGCCGGCCACGCCGATGAATTGGCGCTGGATGAAGCGATCGACGCCGGTGCCGTGCAGCGCGTGCGGCCGATCGCGATGACCGTCGCGGTGATCCTGGCCGGACTGATGCCGATCATGTTCGGTAGCGGCGCCGGCTCGGAGGTGATGCGCAGCATCGCCGCGCCGATGGTCGGCGGCATGATCACCGCGCCGTTGCTGTCGATGCTGGTGATCCCGGTGGGCTATCGCCTGCTCGAGCGTCGCCGCCTGCGCGCCGGCCGGCCGCTGGGTGCGAGGCCCACGGCGACCGACGCGACGCGCCATGCAACGCAAGCCACGCCTTGAGCGCGTAGCGCTTAACCGCAGCAGTCCGTGCCCGTGCCCGCTGCTTGCACCGGCGGGCAGGGCACGCTACCGGCATTGCAGGATCCATAAGCATCGGTGGCCATGTTCAGCGCCCTGCGCCGGCTGTGGTGTGCGGGTGAGAGGGGATTTTCAAGCCGGCGCTTTGCCATCCGGCTTCCTTCAGACCCGCAGTTGCCCGCGAAGTCCTTGCCTTCGGCTGGCCATTACTTTTGCTGGGCTGGCAGAGGTCTCTTACCTCCTAGAAGGGGCCTTGCCTTGACAGCCTTTCTCACTAGGTTTCAACAGGTAGTCGGAACAGCTAGCCCGCAAGGGTGGCCCTTTGGTTCATACGGTCGCTCGCTCAGCCGCCGTGACGACGCGCGCCATTGTGGCGGGCGCTGTAGATATGCCGGCTGCGCACGTTGTCGCCGCGCTGGATGCGCCGCTGCTCACGTCCGTTGACGAAGCCATTGCGCCCCGCCGCGGCAACCGCGTGGCTGCTGCGCGCCTGTTGCGCGGAAAGACGCGAAACCTCGCGGTTGCTCAGCCCGCCGTGATCCACGCCGGCGGCGATGCGACCCTGTTGATCGAGATTGCGCTGCACGTCGCCCTGCATGCGCCGCGAGGACAGGCTGTCGGGATTGCCGGTCTGCGCATCGTGGCGCTGGTGATCGATGGCGTGGCTCTCGGCATTCTGCGCGCGCTGGATGCGCGCGGCTTCGGCTGCGGTGACGCCGGCGCCACCAGCGCCATGCGGGCGCGTGGCGCGGCTCTCCATGCGGTCGATGCGCGCCGTGCCCTGCTCCAGGTGCGCAGCCTCGCGCGTGGTCAGTTGGCCGCTCTTGAGGCCTTGTTCGATGCGCCGCTGCTGCGCGACATTGCGATCGGTGAAGTGATCGACGTGATTCGCTTCAGGCGCTGGCGCTGGCGCGGGCGCCTGCTGCGCCAATACCAGCGGGGCCGATGCGATGCCGGCGAGCAGCATGGCGCTGCCCAGCCCGAGTCGGATGATGCCTTGCATGGAACGCTCCTCCGGCGCGTCGCGGAGTGCGGCGCCTGTCACTGGAAAACGCGCGCCGCGCGCCGGCGTTGACCGGGCCCGGAATCCACGGCCACCGGTTCAGGCGCGCGGTGGCAGGCGTGGCAGGCGCATCTCGATGGCCAGCGGCAGGTGGTCGGAAAACGCCTGCGGTGGCGTCCAGCGGCGCAGCACCTCGATGCCATCACTGACCAGGATGTGGTCGATCGCGCGGCGCGGTCGCCAGCTCGGGTAGGTCGGCAGCGCGTCGTCCGGCGGCTGCAGTTGGGTGCGCGCGAATACGCGCTGCAGTTCGGGGCCGGGCCAGGCGCAATTCAGATCACCCATCAGCACCGTCGCGCCGCGACCTTGCAGCAGTTCGGCGATGAAGTCGAGCTGGCGCGCGCGCGCCTTCGGCCCCAGCGACAGATGCGCGACCAGCACCGTCAGCCCGGCGGCCTCCGCGCCATAGCGCGCCAGCAGCGCGCCGCGACCGGGAATGCGCCCGGGCAGCGGATAATCCAGCACCTCGCGCGGCGCCATGCGGCTGAGCAGGCCATTGGCCGAGCGCGCCAGTTGCGCCACGCGGCGGTTGGGCTGGTCGCTCCAGTACGGCATGCCCGCAGCCTGCGCCAGGTATTGCGTCTGGTTGAGGAAACCCGAGCGCAGGCTGCCGGCATCGGCCTCCTGCAGGCCGACCAGATCGAACTGCGCCACCAGATCCGCAAGGCGATCGAGGTTGGCCTGCTTGCCCGGACCGGGCAGCACCTGGGTCAGGCCACGCGTGAAGTACTGGCGATAGCGCGCAATGCTGGCACCGGCGAGGATGTTGCAGCTCAGCAGCCTGAGCGTGGCGGGCGCCACCGCCGCGCGCGTCGCGTCCGTGCCGTCAGCTTGCCGCCGCGCGGCCACGGGCAATCGCTCAGGGCGCGCGCTTTCCGGCGCGCGCGGCTTGCGCTTGCTGCACCATGAAGCGCGCGACATCCACCAGCTGCTGGTAGCTCTGCACCTCGCCGCTGCGCAGCGCGCCATCGACGACAATGGCCGGCGTGCCGTTGACGCCCCAGGCCTGCTCCAGGCGCATGGCGCGCTGCATCTGCGCGCTGACCGCGGCCGAACGCGCCACTTTCAGGAACTCGGCGGGCTGGATGCCGTAGCGCGCATAGAAACCGGCCAGTTGCTCGAGCGAATGCAGCGGCTCGTGCTTGACCCACAAGGCATCGAACAACGCCTGGTTGGCCTTGTCGGCCACGCCCAGCTTCTGCGCCGCGAAGAACGCACGTGCGAATGGCTCCCACTCGGGCCAGAACACCGCCGGCAGGCGCACGAACTCGGCATCGGCCGGCAGCGATTTGCGGAGCTGCCCGGCATAAGGCTGGAACTCGAAACAGTGCGGACAGGCGTAGGAAAACACCTCGATCACCTGGATGCGCCTGGCCGCGGGATTCATCGGTTGCGCCGGGGTGATGGTCTTGTAGGCCACGCCGGGCTGGTACATCACCATCGAGGGGCCGCCAACCTGCGCCAGCGCCGCCTGTGTCACACCGGCCAGCAGCACGCAGGCAGCCAGCAGCAGGCGCCTGCACAGGGCGAACGCGGCAGGCTTGATCCGGGCATGCTTCATCGACACATCCTCACTGTTGCAAGTGCATCGCGGCGGCTTCCTTCTGCGCCAGGTAATGCACCAGTTCCTGGGTTTGCGCCAAGCCGCCGGCCGAAGCCACATCGAGCCGGTAGGTTCCGTTGACCACGATGGTCGGCGTGCTGTCCACGCCGTAGGCCTTGATCAACTGATCGGCGCGTTTCATCTTGGCCCGCACCGCGAACGAGTCCGCCGTGGCCTCGAAGGTGGCGGCATTGGCACCATGCCTGGCGTAAAACCTGGCGATGTCGGCGATGGTGGGCAGATTCTTCTTGACGTGCGGCTGCGAGGTACCCAGACCATCGTAGGTATTGAGCGGACCGCCGGGAGTCCAAATCGCCTTGAACATGGCGTCATGTGTAGCCGGGTTGTCCAGGCCCAGTGCCTGCGCGGTGTAGTAGGCGCGCTGGAAGGTCGGCCAATCCTCCGGCGGAATGAACGCGGCCGGCAGGTACTGCCAGTGCACGTAGGCCGGCATGCTCTTGCGGATGGCATCGGCCATGGGCTGGAACTGGTTGCAGGCCGGGCAGCCCCACGAGAACACCTCGGTCACCACCACGTGATCGGCATGGTCGGTGGGCACCGCGGGTTCGATGCGGAAATAGTTCTTGCCCTCGACCCACTTGCCGGTATCCGCGGGCGCGGGCACCGGCGTGCCAGCGCTGGCCGCGCCGGGCGCACTGGCCGCACTGGCCGCCACGGTCGGCGCCGTGCTGGCCGCTGCAGCAGGCGCGGTACTGGCCGTCGCCGCTGGTGCTGCGCTGGCAGCTGGCGCAGGCGCGGCCATCGATGCAGAGGAACCGGACGGCGGCTGCGAAGACGAGCAGCCCGCCAGCAACAGGACCAGCGCTGCGGCCGGGATCAGGGACTTCGACATCGGGCAATCCTCGTGGTGCGGCGCAAGCGGCGATTACTGCTGGGCCGGGTTCGTGGCGAAGGCGGCGTTGTTCACTGTCGGCTGCGTGGGCACGATCGGTGTCGCCGTGTGCAAGCCGGCGATGTAACTGGCCACGTCAGCGATCTGCGCGGCGGTCAGGCGCCTGGCGATGGTCGGCATGATTTCGGCGTGGGTGGTCTTGCCCCAGGTCGTGCCGTCGTGCCACGCGGTCAACACCGTGCGCAGATAGGTCGCGTGCTGCCCGGCCAGGTGCGGGTAGACCGCGCCGGGATTGCCGCGCCCGTCCGGGCCATGGCAGGCCATGCAGGCCGGCACACCGCTGGCACGATCGCCGCCGCGATACAGCGCCTGGCCGACGGCGACGGCCTTGGGATCCGCCACGCCGGTGATGATCTTCTGCGCCGCGAAATACGCCGCCAGATCGGCCATGTCCTGATTGCTCAGCGGCATGGCCATGCCCAGCATGATCGGGTTCTGGCGCACGCCGGTCTTGAACAGCACCAACTGGCGATAGATGTAACTGGCCTGCTGTCCGGCCAGTTTGGGGTATTGCGGATCGGTCGAGTTGCCATCCATGCCGTGGCAGGCGGCGCAGATCGCCGACTTGGCCTTGCCCGCCGCGACCGTGCCCGCGGGCATGGCGCCCTCGGCATGCGCGCCGGCGGCGATGAGGATCGCGCCCAGAATCATCATGCTGCCCAGCTTCATGTGCCTTCTCCGCAGAGGCCGATCGGGTGCCACCGGTGCCGCGCCACCCCGTTTGCCCGCGGCGCGGCGGGACGGCGCGTACGAGCGCTGGATTATCCTTGTGCCCCCGGAGACGGTCAAACGCTCCGCACCCGCGGTAAACCGATGCCCAGCAATCCCCTCAACGGCGCCAGCTTCGTGCTGTCCACGCCCGACCCGCTGCAATTGCCCGCCGACAGTGGCGCCGAGATCGCTTTTGCCGGGCGCTCCAACGCCGGCAAGTCCAGCGCGCTCAACGTACTGGTGGGCGTGCACGGCTTGGCGCGCACCTCACGCACGCCCGGCCGCACCCAGCATCTGGTGGCATTCGTGTTGCCCGACGGTCGCCGTCTGGTGGATCTGCCCGGTTATGGCTACGCCAAGGTGCCGGAGGCCGTGCGCGCGCAGTGGCGCGATGCACTGGAAGGCTACCTGATGCGCCGCCGCAGCCTGCGCGCGCTGGCGCTGGTGATGGACATCCGCCATCCGCTGACTCCGTTCGACGAGCAAATGCTGGCGTTCTGCGCCGCGCACGACCTGCCCTGCCACGTGCTGCTGACCAAGGCCGACAAGCTCGGCCGTGGCCAGACCGCGCAAACGCTGCTGGCGGTGCAACGCGAACTGGCGCAACTGCATGGGGTGCTCTCGGCGCAGGTGTTCTCGGCCACGGCGGGTACCGGCGTGGAAGCCGCGCGTGCCGCGCTGACGCGGCTGCTGGGCGGACCGCCGCGCGCGATCACGACTTGATCAGTTTGCAAAACCGGGCATCCTGCCGCGGTTTGCAAACAAACGGGCGCGGCAGAGCCGCGCCACCTTTGTCGCGACAAGCACTTGCGTGCTCGTCGCGGCGGCACATCCTTGTGCCGGAGCGGTTTTGCAAACCGCTCACTTGAGCCAGACTCAATCGATGCTGGCCATGAACACCCGGCACAACGCTTCCATGCCGGCCTCGTCTTCGGCGTCGAAGCGCGCAGGCACGGGGCTGTCCACGTCCCACACGCCCAGCAGCGTGCCATCGCCACGCTGCAGCGGCACCACGATCTCGCTGCGCGAGGCCGCATCGCAGGCGATGTGGCCAGGAAAATCGTTGACGTCCTGCACCCGCTGCGTGCGGCGCGTGACTGCGGCGGTGCCGCACACACCGCGTCCGTTGGCGATGCGCACGCAGGCCGGCTTGCCCTGGAATGGGCCGACCAGCAGATCGCCATCGGGCTTGAGCAGATAAAACCCGCACCAGTTGAGCACCGGCACCTGCTGCCACACCAGCGCCGCGAAATTGGCGGCGTTGGCGATCAGGTCGCGCTCGCCACCCAGCAACGCCGCGGCCTCGCGCTGCAACGCGGCGTACAGATCGCGCTTGGGCAAATGTTCGAGATTGCTGATCGCGTGCATGGATGACCTGCCACCGGAATCGGCTGACAATGATGGCACCGCGCGACCGCAACGGTGTGAAGCCATGCACGACAGCGTATTCATTACCGGCACCGACACCGGCATCGGCAAGACCTTCGTCAGCGTGGCGTTGCTGCATGCGCTGCGCGCCGCGGGTCTGCGCGCGGTCGGCATGAAGCCGGTAGCCAGCGGCTGCACGCGCACCGCAGATGGATTGCGCAACGACGACGCGCTGGCGCTGCAGGCGGCCAGCGCGCCGTGTCCGGATTACGCGAGCGTCAACCCGCTGGCTTTCGCCGCGCCGGTTTCGCCGCATCTGGCCGCCGCCGCGGAAGGCCGGCACATCACCCTGGAGCCCATCCACGCAGCGTTTGCACAACTCGGCACACTGGCCGATGCGCGCGTGGTCGAAGGTGTCGGCGGCTGGCTGGCACCGCTGTCCGACACGCTGCTGGCGGGCGATCTGGCGCGCGCGCTGCGCCTGCCGGTGATCCTGGTGGTCGGCCTGCGCCTGGGTTGTCTCAACCACGCGCTGCTCAGCGCACGCGCGATCCGCGCCGACGGCTGCGAGCTGCTGGGCTGGATCGGCAACCGCATCGACCCGGACATGCTCGAACCCGATGGCAACCTGGACACCTTGCGCGCGCGCCTGCCGGCGCCGTGCATGGGCGTGATCGACTACCGCGCCGACGCGGCCAGCGCGACGCGCGCATTGGCGCCTGCCGTGGCCGCCCTGCGATCATGCGTGCAACGCTGACGGACATTCCCCATGAGCCTGTTCCTGATCCACATCGAGCATTACACCCGCGCGCACGGCACCGAGCCCGCGCTGGCCTTTGCCGGCGGCAGCCCCGAGGCGCTGGCCGAGGCCATCGAAGACGCGCTGCGCAACCCCGCGCTGTTCACGCGCTGGCGCGCATTGCAGCACGACCCGGACAAGGTGCCGGCCGAACTGGGTGCGCTTGACCCCGGTGCCAGCGCGCGCGCCGACCAGCGTGATCTGCACGTCGAGCTGGAGATTCGCAGCGCGCTGCCGATGAAGATCATCGCGCAGCGCCTGACCTGGCTGATCGGCCCGCACTGGGACGTGCGCAACGTGAAGTGATGCGATGAGCTGCCCGATCTGCCGCGGCGCCGAAGCGCCCTTCGCCAGCGCCACGGTGCTGCGCAAATACGCCGCGCGGTATGTGCGCTGCGGCGACTGCAGTTACGTGCGCGCGGCCGATCCGCACTGGCTGGCCGAGGCGTACGCTGACAGCGCCATCACCACGCTGGATACCGGCATCGTGGCGCGCAATCTGGATCTGGCCGAACGCACCGCGGCACTGCTGGCCTGGCACTGGCCGCAGGCCGGCGCGTGCCTCGACCACGGCGCCGGCAGTGGCCTGCTGGTGCGCCTGCTGCGCGATCGCGGCTATGACTTCCGCTGGCGCGATCCCTATAGCGCGAATCTCTTCGCGCGCGGCTTCGAAGCGCAACCCGGCGCGCACTACGACCTCGCCACCGCGTTCGAGGTGATCGAGCACCTGCCCGATCCGCTGTCGACGCTGGCCGCGCTGGCCGCCGAGGCCGACGTGCTGGTGCTCAGCAGCGAGCTGCTGCCGGCGACGCGCAATCATCCTGGCGAATGGCATTACTACATGCTCGACAGCGGCCAGCACATCGGCTTTTTCGGCTTGCCGGCGCTGCAGGCGCTGGCGCGCCGGCTCGGCCTGCGACTGGCCAGCGACGGTCGCTGGCTGCACGTACTGAGCCGGCGCGTGCCCTCGCCGCGCTTCATGCGCCTGCTGCGCAAGCGGCGCTGGCGGCACTGGCTGCTGCGCCACCGGCGCCGCGCCACGCTGGCGTGGAGCGACCAGGCCGCGCTGCAGGCACGCATCGACGCCGCGGCGGCGCACGACGCCACGCCCTGATCCGGCACGCCGCAGGCACGCCGCGCTTTCTGCACGCGCGGCAACGCGCGACAATGGCGGTTTCGCGGCGCTGCCGCAGTGGCCATCAATCAGGAGATCCCATGAGCGAACCCCAACCCGTCGTGCCGGCCGGCGGCGCCAAGATCGGCATCGAGCGTGGCCATTTGCTGGTGCCGCACAACCCGATCATTCCCTTCATCGAGGGCGACGGCACCGGCCCCGACATCTGGCGCGCCAGCGTGCGCGTGCTCGACGCCGCGGTGGCCAAAGCCTACGGCGGCCAGCGCAAGATCCACTGGATGGAGGTGTACGCCGGCGAGAAGAGCTTCAAGCAGTTCAACACCTGGCTGCCGGACAGCACCGTGCAGGCCTGCCGCGATTACCTGGTCAGCATCAAAGGCCCACTGACCACACCGGTCGGCGGCGGCATCCGCTCGCTCAACGTGGCGCTGCGGCAGATGCTGGACCTGTACGTGTGCCTGCGCCCGGTGCGCTGGTTCAAGGGCGTGCCCAGTCCGGTCAAGGACCCCGGCAAGGTCGACATGGTGATCCTGCGCGAGAACACCGAGGACATCTATGCCGGCATCGAGTGGGCCGGCGGCAGCAGCGAGGCGCAGCGCATGCTGGACTTTCTGGCCAAGGAGGATCCCAAGGCCTTCGCCAAGATCCGCTTCGGCACGCAGGCGCGCGTCAACGACTGGCTGGCGCTGCTCGAGTCGGTGGGCGCGCCCAAACGCACGCTGCCGGTGGAAGTGGGCATCGGCATCAAGCCGGTCAGCCGGCTCGGCACCGAGCGTCTGGTGCACAGCGCGATCGAGTACGCCATCAAGAACGGGCGCAAGTCGGTGACCCTGGTGCACAAGGGCAACATCATGAAGTTCACCGAGGGCGGCTTTCGCGACTGGGGCTACCAGACGGCGCGCGACTTCTTCGGCGCGGTCGCGCACGAAGGCGGCCCCTGGCACGTGATCCCCGCTGGCAAGCCCGGCGCCGGATTGATCATCAAGGACATGATCGCCGACGCCTTCCTGCAGCAGATCCTGCTGCGTCCGGCCGAGTACGACGTGGTCGCCACGCTCAACCTCAACGGCGATTACCTGTCCGACGCGCTGGCCGCGCAGGTCGGTGGCATAGGCATCGCGCCGGGCGGCAACATCAACTACATCACCGGCCATGCCGTGTTCGAGGCCACCCATGGCACCGCGCCCAAGTACGCGGACCAGGACAAGGTGAACCCGGGCTCGCTGATCCTGTCCGGCGAGATGATGCTGCGCTACCTGGGCTGGAACGAGGCCGCCGACGCGATCATCGGCGCGATGGACAAAGCCATCGCCGCCAAGCACGTCACCTACGACTTCGCGCGCCTGATGGACAGCGCCACCGAGGTCAAGTGCTCCGAATTCGGCGACCGCCTGATCGCCGCGATGTAAACCACCGCATCACCGGCGCGCCGTCATCGGGCGCGCCGGTCCCATTGCGCAGCACGCATGAGCACCACATGCAAAAGACCGCGATCCTGATCGATGGCGCCTACTTCCTGGCGCGCTACCGCAAGGTCTACGAAGACCGTGATGGCAACGACGCGCGCACCGTGTCGCGCACCCTGTTCGGCATGGCGCTGGACCACCTCAAGCAGCTCGAGCGGCCCAAGGACGCGCTGTATCGCATCTTTTTCTACGATTGCGCGCCGCTGGAGAAGGTGTTTGAACGCCCGGTCAGCGGCAGTCCGATCGATTTCGGCGCCAGCGCCTCGGCGGTCTTTCGCCGCGAACTGCACAACGAGCTCAAGCGCGTGCGCAAGCTGGCGCTACGCCTGGGTCGTCTGGCCGAGCGCGGCGAGTGGGTGCTGAAGCGCCACGCGCTGCAGGATCTGCGCAACGGCGCGCTGCGCTGGGAGCATCTGCGTGACGAGCACTTCGAGCTCGACCTGCGGCAGACGCAGGTGGACATGAAGATCGGCCTGGACATCGCCAGCCTCGCGCACAAGCGCCTGGTCGACCAGATCGTGCTGGTCACCGGCGATGCCGACTTCGTGCCTGCCGCCAAGCTGGCGCGGCGCGAGGGCATCGACGTGATCCTCGATCCGATGTGGCAGGGCATTTCGCCGGCGCTGCAGGAGCACGTCGATGGCCTGCAGTCGGTCTGCCCGCGGCCGGGCAGTCCGCAGCCGCCACGCAGCGCCAGCGAACCGCCGGCCGGCGACGCCTGAGCACGCATGCGCGTGCTGCTCAACAAGCCCTGGGGCACGCTGAGCCAGTTCACCGACCGTGACGGACGCGCCACGCTGGCCGCGTTGCTGCCACCGGCCGTGACGCCGCCGCCTGGCGCACCACGCGCCGATGATCCGCGCTGGCGGCACCTGTACGCGGCCGGACGCCTGGATCACGACTCCGAGGGCTTGCTGCTGCTCACCGACGAGGGCGCGCTCGTGCAGCACCTCACCGATCCGCGCCGGCACGCGCCGAAGACCTATCTGGTGCAGATCGAACGCGAACCACAGGCCGCCGCGCTGCAAGCGCTGCGCGGCGGCGTGGTGCTGCGCGACGGACCCACGCGCATGGCCGAGGTGGAGCGCGTGCCGGCGCCGGACTGGCTGTGGCCGCGCGACCCGCCGATCCGCCAGCGCAAGAACGTGGCCGACACCTGGCTGCGGATCACCCTGCGCGAGGGCCGCAACCGCCAGATCCGGCGCATGACCGCCGCCGTGGGCCATCCGACCTTGCGCCTGGTGCGCATCGCCATCGGCCCGTGGCAGCTGGACGGCTTGCCGCCAGGCGCGATGCGCATGGCGGACTGAGCCTTGCCATCGCCCGTGTCATGTGCCCGACTACGTGGCGTTTACAAACCGGCGCGCATACTTGATCGGAAGCGTATTGCCGCAATCTCCAACATTCGTCCCGCAACCCACAAGGAGCCTCTCCATGTCCAATACCGCTGCTTACGCCGCACCTGCAGCCAAGGCGCCGCTGGCACCGTACCGCATCGAGCGCCGCGCGCCCGGCGCGCACGAGGTGCAGATCGACATCAAATACTGCGGTGTCTGTCATTCCGACATCCACCAGGTGCGCGATGAATGGGGCGGCTCGTTGTTCCCCATGGTGCCCGGTCACGAGATCGTCGGCGTGGTCAGCCGGGTGGGCAGCCAGGTCGGCAAGTGGCAGGTGGGCGATGTGGTCGGGGTCGGCTGTTTCGTCGATTCCTGCCGCCATTGCGAGGCCTGCAAGGAAGGCGAGGAACAATTCTGCAGCGAGGGCATGAGCGCCACCTACAACAGCTTCGAGCGCAAGCCGGAGGGCGGCCTGGACACGACGCGGCCGACCTACGGCGGCTACTCCACGCGCATCACCGTGGACGAGAACTACGTGCTGCGCATCCCGGCGAACATGCCGCTGGAGCGTGCCGCGCCGCTGCTGTGCGCCGGCATTACCACGTACTCGCCGCTGCGTCATTTCGGCGTCAAGGCCGGCGACCGCATCGCCGTGGTGGGCCTGGGCGGCCTCGGCCACATGGCGGTGAAGATCGCCAAGGCCATGGGCGCGCACGTGACCGTGCTCAGCCATTCGGCCGGCAAGCGCGAGGATGCGCTGCGGCTGGGCGCCGATGATTTCCTGGTGACCCGGGATGAGACCGTGTTCAAGCAGCACGCCGGACGCTTCGATTTCATCCTCGACACGATCTCGGCACAGCACGATTACAACGCCTATCTGGGCCTGTTGCGCCGCGACGGCACCATGGTGCTGGTCGGCGTGCCCGAGCCGACGCCGGTGCACGCGTTCTCGCTGATCGGCGGGCGCAAGCGCCTGGCCGGCTCGCTGATCGGCGGCATCCGCGAGACACAGGAAATGCTGGACTTCTGCGCCGCGCACGACGTGGCCGCGGACATCGAGCTGATCCCGATCCAGCAGATCAACGCGGCCTACGAACGCATGCTCAAGGGCGACGTGCGCTACCGCTTCGTGATCGACATCGCCAGCCTCGACCAGGTCGCCGCGTAACCAACCAGCGCATGCGGGGCGACGCGCGCCGCCTGGCGCGCGCCGCTGCGCTCAATCGCGGAAGTTCTCGAACTGCAGCGGCAACTCGAACTCGCCGGCGCGCAGCAGCGCGATGGCCGCCTGCAGGTCGTCGCGCTTCTTGCCGGTGACGCGCAATTTGTCGCCGTTGATCTGCGCCTCCACCTTCAGCTTGGCCGCCTTGATCGCGGCGATCAGCTTCTTCGCCTGGGCCTGCTCGATGCCCTGCTTGACGGTGATGCGCTGGCGCGCCTGCGCCAGGTTCACCTCGGGCTCGGCCGCATCCAGGCAGCGCAGGTCGATGCCGCGCGCGGCGATGCGTGCGCGCAGGATGTCGAGCATCTGCTTGAGCTGGAAATCGCTGGGCGCGGTCTGCGTGACCACGCCGTCGTCAAGCTTGAAGCTGGCTTCGACGTTGCGGAAATCGAAGCGCGTGCGCAGTTCGCGGTTGGCCTGGTCCACGGCATTGGTCAACTCGTGCGGACTGACCTCGGAGACGATATCGAAGGAGGGCATGGCATGACGCAAGGGATGGGTGGCCCCAGTCTAGCCTGCGCGCGGCCAGCCTCCCACCTCGTGACATCGGGTTCCCGACGTGACCTGCGGGGGCAATGCGCGCGCGAAGTCACGCAATCGGATCGCATCCATGGGCATGCCGATGGCATAGCCTTGGAAGGCGTCGCAGCGCAATTCCCTCAACATGCAACGCTGCGCCTCGCTCTCGACGCCCTCGGCGATCACGTACATCTGCAGTGCATGCGCCAGATCGATCATCGCGCCGATGAAACGATCCGGCACATCGACACGCATCTTGCGCACGAATGCCTGATCGATCTTGACCTCTTCCACGGGCAGGTCACGCAGGCTGGCCAGCGAGGCATAGCCGGTGCCGAAATCATCGATGGCCACGCCCACGCCCAATCGGTGTAGGCGGCGCACTGTCGCCGCAGCGGCGGCGGCATCGCGGATGAAGACACTTTCGGTGATTTCCAGCATCAGCGCACCGGGCTGCACTCGAAATTCACGTTGGATCGCCGCCACTGACTCGACAAAATCCGGGCGCAGCAACTGCCAAGGACTCACATTGACCGCAATGCGCAGGCGCGGTGCCGCCGGCGGCCAGTCACGCAGCACTATGCAACTGCCCTCCAGGGCGGCCATGCCAAGCGCGTGGATCAAACCGCTTTCCTCAGCCAGCGGAATGAACTCGGTCGGATTGATCGCACCCAATGTCGGGTGTTGCCAGCGCATCAAGGCTTCGGCCCCAACCAGAAAACCGCTGGCATCGACCTGCGGCTGAAACACCAGATCGATTTGCCGCTGCGTCAATGCGCTGCGCAGATCATGTTCCAGCCTGAGCCGCCGTTCGGCGTGCGACTGCATCTCGGCGGAGAACAGCAACACACCATCGCGATCCGCATCGCGCGCCCGGCCCAACGCGATGCTGGCCTGACGCAAAAACGTGCGCGCCTCGCCTGCACCCGTTACCTGCACGGCGCCCACGTTGGCCGCGACGACAAGTTCGTGCGCATCGAAGCGCAGCGGCTGCTCCATGGCCTGGCGCAATTCGCGCGCGCGCTGCAAGGCCGAGGCTGCGTGCTGCTCGGGCGTGACCCCGCTGACAGTCAGCAGCAGTGCGAACTCGGCGCCATCAAGCCGCGCGATGCAACGCGCGCCATGATGCAGCACACCGATGCGTTGCGCGATTTCGCGCAACAAGGCGTCACCGGCACCATGGCCAAGCGCATCATTGATCGGCCTGAAGCCATCCAGGCCAAGCAACAACAGCGTGCCGGCAGTGGCCGTGCCGCGGGTCTCGGCTTGCAGCTCGGCCAGTTGCTCGAACAGACCGTTGCGGTTGCATAGTCCGGTCACGCCATCGTGATAAGCCACATGGCGCAGTGCGTCCTGGGCCTGTTCGCGCACATCCGATTCCAGCGCCAGCGCCTGCACGCTCGCGGCCAGATCGTCGCCACGCTGTAGCCACTCGCGTGACAGCACGCGGCTGACCAGCAGCACCAGCACCAGGAAAGGCAGCGCTTCGAGATCGGGGCCACGCGCGCGCATCACCGTGCCGATCTGCGCGTAGACCACGGCGGCAATCTGCACCAGCAGATAAATCGCCAAAGCCCGCGCCCGCGCCGATTCGCGCGCGCGCCACAGGTCCAGGCAACGCCAGAACGCCCACAGGAACAGCAGATAGGTCGCGGCAAAATAAATCCACGCCAGGGGTGAGATGCTGCCCTGGAATTGCTGGACCCGCTCTCCCCACGGCAGCACCAGCGCCGGCATCGTGTGCATGTTGTCGAGCAGCAAGCCGTATGGCCGCAGCAGACCAATCACGCCAAGGGAAAAAAACACCAACGCGGTGAGCCAGGCCCACGGGCGCCAGCGCGCCATATGCGTATACAGTGCCAGAAACCAGAACGCGGTCGGATAGATCATGCACCCCGCCGCCGTCCGCAAGCGCTCGACAAGCGCGGCAGAATCAACCGCAGTCTGTGCCTGCATCAGCGCCGTCAGGGCAAGGTAGACGGCCACCCAGAGACACAGCACGCCAAACGCAAAATACATGCGCTCGACGCGGCGCGTGCCGCCATTGCTCTGCACGAAATGGACCCCGGCGTAAAGGCAAATGCCGACCGCCACCCACTGTGCTGGCATCCACAGGATCACCTGACTCCCCTTTTGCGCACGCAGCCTCGGGCATGCGACTCGCGGTTGGTCCTGGATCCATGGACCGAACCAGCCTACTGCGCCTCCCGCACCGCAACAAGCCGCGCGCGGCGGATCAACTCGCGCACCCGCCGGAGTCGCCTCCTGTACCGCCCTCATCGCGCCGCGCCTCGTACAGCTTGGCGTATTTCAGAAACACGTACCAGGCGCCGCTGGCGGCGCTGATGTATCCGGCCCAGCCGTTGAGGAAGTAACGCTTGAACAGGTACTGGCGCAAAAAAAACAGCGGCGGATACAGCAGCATGCGCGTGCGCACGAAGCGCGTCCCGCGCGCGCGCTTGTGCGCGACCAGGCCGCTGGAGTAGTCGTTGAGTTTGCGTACCTTGGTGGCGATATCGGGCTCGCCGAAATGCAGGAACACGGCTGCGCGCAGCGTGCGCACGCGCCCCTGCACCTCGGGCGCGGCGTGCACCGGCACCGCGTTCATGCCGCCGTGACGGCGATCGAACAGGCGCAGGTGCGTATTGATGCGGCTGCGGCGATGCTGGAAGGTCCAGAACATCTGCTCGCGCCGCGGCAGACGATAGCCGGCGGCGCGCGGCGCGCGCAGTTCGCGCTGGATGATCGCGGCGGCGGCCGGGGTCAGCGCCTCGTCGGCATCCAGCAGCAAAATCCAGTCGTGCCGCGCCAGCGCGATGGCGCGTTGCTTTTGCGCGGCGTAATCGTCGAAGGCGTGCTGCTCGATGCGCGCGCCGTGCGCGCGCGCCACATCGCGGGTGGCATCCGTGGAGCCGGAGTCCAGTACCAGGATGTCGTCGGCGAACGCGGCCGAATCCAGGCAGCGCGCCAGCGTGGCGGCGTTGTCGAGCGTGGTCACCACCAGCGACAAGGGCTCACGCGCCATGCGCAGGCTCCGCGTCGGCGCGGCTGCCCAGCGCACCGATCCACAGCGCCAGCAGCCACCAGAACAGCAGCCCCCACCAGGCCGAGTAGAACGCCAGCGTGGTGTTGAACGGAAACACCGCCGCCAGCACAGCGAGGCCCGCCGGCCAGGCGCGCGCGCGCGCAAACGCCGACGCGCGCCGCCACATGCGCAGCGCCAGCGCGGCGCCGACCAGCCACAGCGACAGACCCAGCACGCCGCTTTCACTGAGGATCTCCAGCACGATCTGGTGCGCGTAGTAGGCGCCCTTGCGGTCGTGGTCGCGCAGGAACGGATCGCCCGGCGACGCATAACGCGGATAGGCGTAGCGGAAACCGCGCACACCGACGCCGGTGCCGGGGTTGGCTGCGATCATGCGCAACGCATCGGCCCAGATGTCGAGCCGGAATGACAGCGCCACGTTCAGGCCATGCTCGCTGCCTTTCAGCGCCTGCAGGGTGCGCTGCATGCGCGCGTCGAAGCCGGTCGAGGTTCGCCAGGCCACGCCCAGTACCAGCACGCCGATCACCGCGGCCGCGGCGGACCACAGCGCGAAGCGTCGCCACGTCCCCGCCTCGCGCCAGATGAACACCGCCAGCACGAAGGCGTAGGTGACCCAGCTGGCGCGCGAACCGGACAGCAGGATCGGGCCGAGCAGCAACAACGCTGCCGCGATCAGCGCCGCGCGCCCGCGCCAGCGCCGCGCCTCGGCCAGCATGAGCGGCGCCAGCACCGCCAGCACCTGGCCGATCTTGGGATCCCCTGCACCGAAGATGCCGGTGAGCCGATGCGGTTCGGCATGGCCGCGCACGCTCCAGCCGGTCAGCGCCTGCATCCACGCGTCCAGCGTCCATAGCAGGGTCAGCGCCGCGATCGCGCGCAGCAACGCGCGCCACTGCCGCGCATCGCGCAGGATCCAGGCGATGCCCGCGGCCAGCGGCAGATAGCGCAGCATGGCCGCGACCGTTTCCCAGGTGCGCGCCGGCGCCACGGCGTGCAGGGTGGAACCCAGCGCGGCCAGCTCGTAACAGGCCCAGATCGCCAGCGCCCAGCGCACGGACGGCAACGCGACGAGCGCACGCGGCTGGCGCAGCAGCAGCATCGCGCACAGCCCGATCAGCGCCAGCGTGCCCAACTCGCCCGCGCGCCCGAATGGAAACAGGAAGATCAGCGCGAACGGCAGCAGCCACGCCCAGCGCGGACGCGCATCCGTGGAGACAGCGGCGGCAATGGTCATGTGCGGATTGTGCGCCGCGTGCCGCGGCGCGGGGAATGGCCCGGCAGCGGCACTCGCGGAAAAGGCCGCGCACCTTGCAACAACACAAGGCGTTCGCCGGTTTCCCGCCGCGCCAAGCTAGCCGTGCACCACTTCGGCATACACCGCCAGGGTCGCCTGCTGCATGTTGTCGAGGCGATAACGGGTCATCGGGGCGATCGGTGGCGCCAGGCGCAGCAATTCGGCGGCACGCTCGACCAGGCGCGCTTCGTCCGCGGTCGGCACGCGCCCGGCGGGATACAGCTCGGCCAGCAGTTCGCCGACGCCGCCGTGGGCGTAACCCAGCACCGGGCGACACAGGGCGAGTGCTTCAAGCACTGTGCGGCCAAAGGCTTCGGGTTTGATCGAGAGCTGCAGGATCAGATCGGAAATGGCATAGACCTCGCGCACGTCGCTGCGCGGCGGCGTGATCGCCATGGCGTCGGCCACGCCCAGCGCCTTGGCCAGTTGGCGCAGCTCGCGCACATAGCCCGCGCGCGCGGGTTCGTCGGCACCCAGCAGCAGCAGGCGCGCGTCGATGCCGCGGGCGTGCAGCGCGGCCAGCAGGCGCAGTGCATGGGCGTGGCCTTTCAGGCGCGTGCCGCGTCCGGGCAGGGTCAGCAGGGGCGCGCCAGCGAGATGCGGAAACTCGGCGAAGAATGCCTCGCGCCAGGCCGGATCGGGACGGTAGCCGTAGGGGAATTCATCGGCATCGACACCGCGCGGGATCAGGCGCACCCGCTCCTGCGACAAATCCGGATAGTGTTGCTGCACGTGGTCGCGCACGGTCTGCGAGACCACGATCACGCGCTCGCCACGGGTCATCACGGCGCTGTAGGCATTGGGCGAGTTCAGCCCATGCACGGTGGTGACGAAATGCGGGCGCGGCTGCAATCCCGGCAGTGCCAGGCGCGCCAGCCACGCCGGCAAGCGCGAGCGCGCGTGCACGACGTCCGGCTTGAGCGCGGCCAAGACGCGCCGCAAAGGCATGACCTGGGCCAGTGCGAGCGGCGACTTGCGCCCGATCGGCAGGGTGATGTGCTCGCCGCCTTCGGCCTCGAGGCGCTGCACCAGGCGTCCGCCAGCGGAAATGACCACCGCGCGGTGCCCGGCCGCGACCAGCGCGCGTGCGATCTCCAGCGTGCTGCGCTCCGCCCCGCCGCTGTCCAGCGCCGGGATCAACTGCACCACGGTCAGGCGTTGCGCGGCGATGGACGGTTCAGATCGGATCACGGCACGGCGTCAGTGATGGGCCAGGCGCGGCGGACGACAGAAGCGAAGCAAAGCCGATGCCAAGGCGAGTGCACGCCGCACCTTGCGCATGCGGCTCAGGTTTTCAGCACGTAATGCGCGCCGCAATACGGGCACACCGATTCGCCACCCTCGTCCTCGATGGCCAGGTACACGCGCGGATGCGAGTTCCACAGCGTCATGTCGGGCATCGGGCAGGACAGCGGCAGATCGGCGCGGGTGATCTCGTAGCGGTGTTCCGTATTGGCCGGCTTGAGGGCCGCCGCGGCGGGATCGGTACGAGTCATGACAGCCTCCGGGGATGGGCAAGCAGGTGGCGCCGGCAGATCGGGTGCACAGGCCGGCAAGCAAGGCGTGCAGTGTAACGGTTGTGCATCTTCGCAGCGCCGTATACGACGCCGGCGCGGTGCTCTGGCATGCTGTGCACCCCTGCCTGCGTGATGCCCCATCATGAACTTCGCCCACCTGATTGCGCGCCTGCGCGCCATTCTGTTCAGCCCACGCGCCACCTGGCCCGAAATCGCCAGCGAGCCGGCCAGCATCGGCGGCCTGTACACCGGCTGGGTGCTGTGGCTGGCGGCGATCACGCCGCTGGCGAGTTTCATCGGCCTGGGCATTTTCGGCATGTCGGTGCCGTTCATCGGCAGCTTCCGGATTGGTTTCGGCACGCTGTTCGGGCAATTGGTCACCACCTACCTGCTCACCCTGCTGATCGTGTTCCTGATGGCGCTGATCACCGCCGCGCTGGCGCCCAGCTTCGGCGCGCGCAACGATCGCGTGCAGGCGCTGAAGGCCATCGCCTATGCATGGACGCCGGTGTGGATCGTCGGCGTATTGCACCTGATCCCGCTGCTCGGCGCGCTGACCGTCCTGCTGACCTTGGCGGCAACGGCATACAGCGTGTGGTTGCTGTGGCAGGGCCTGCAGGCGACGCTGGGCGCGCCGCAGGAGCGCGCGGTGGCCTATACCGCCGTGGTCGTGGTCATCGCCATCGTGCTGGGCGTGGTGATCGGCTGGACCAGCGCGATGTTCACCAGCATCGGCGCGATGGGCCGCGCCAACATCGAGGCCTCGGTGAGCATGCCAGCGTCCAGCGGCATCAGCGGTCTGGCCGCCGGCATGCAGCAAGCCGCCCGGCAGATGCAGGCCACCGGCAAGGTTCTGCAGGGCGAACAGGCGGGCGCCGCCGGGCAGGCCGCGAACCTCGCCCCGATCAAGCCGCTGGCGCCAGGCCAGATGAGCGCGCTGCTGCCGGCCAGCCTGCCCGGGCTGACGCGCGGCAACGTGGACAGCACGCGCGGCGGCATCGGCGCGCTGCAGGTCAGCGAGGCCAAGGCCGATTACGGCAGCGGCGCGCAACAGATCCGGCTCGGCATCACCGACATGGGCGCCAATCGCGCCATGCTGGCCATGATCGGCATGGTGCAGCAGGATCAGGAATCCGCCAGCGGCTATCACAAGGTGTTTCAGCGCGACGGCCGCACCGTGCAGGAGCAGTGGACCGCCGCCACGCGCGCGGGCGAATACACGCTGATCGTCGGCGACCGCTTCATGGTGCAGGCCAAGGGCCAGGGTCCGGACATGGCCGCGCTCAAGCAGGCCGTGGATGCGGTGGACCTGGCCCGATTGCAACAGCTCAAGGACACGCCTGGCGAGTAAGCGCTACAGCAGCTCGAACAACAGCAGCTCGCTGTCGGCCTCGGCGCTGATCTCCAGCATGGCCTCGTCGCGCAGGCCTAGGCCGTCGCCTGCCGCCAGCGCGAGGCCATTGGCGCGCACAGCGCCGCGCGCCGCCTGCAGCCAGGCCTGCGCCGCGACCAGCCTGTGGGTAGCCTGCGCGCCGGCAGACGGCCGCCATGCCCACACGCGCGCGGCGGCGTGCAGCGGCAGTGCCGCGCCAGCTTCCGCTGCCGGCGCGGCCAGCACGGTCCAGCCCTGCGCAAGCGGCAGCGGCGCGTAGCCTTGCTGGGCGTAGGACGGCGCGCGATTGGAGCGATCCGGCTGCAGCCAGATCTGCAAAAAATGCACCGGCGCGCGCGCGGCGGCGTTCATTTCGCTGTGGCGGATGCCGTGCCCGGCGCTCATGAGCTGCAATTCGCCAGGGCGGATCACGCCCGACGCTCCGGTGGAATCGCGATGCGCCAGCGCTCCCTGCAGCACCCAGGTGAGGATTTCCATGTTGGCGTGGCCATGCTCGCCGAATCCGGCATCCGGCATCACGTGGTCCTCGTTGAGCACACGCAACGCGCCCCAGCCCATCCACGCCGGATCATGGTAGTGGCCGAAGGAAAACGTGTGGCGGCTGTCCAGCCACGCGGTTTGCGTATGACCGCGCGCCGCGGCCGGGCGCTGCATCAACACGACGGTTGCCGCCGCGCGCGGCCGCTGGCGGGCACGGCAGTCAGGCGGGGCGCCAGGCCAGCCATGCGCTCAGAGCCTGCGAAAAATTCCGCGTCGTGCGGAATTTTCATCGGCGCGTCCGGCACAGGTCCGCACGCGCCTGCGCGAAGCAGCCACTGGCGTGACCGCTTCGCGTCCGGCCATCCATGGCCGGGCTGAGAGGCTGAAAAATTCACAGCCTCTCAGCGCTTCTTCGCCGCGGGCTTGGCGGCGGGCTTGGCCGCATCGGCTTCAAGCGTGATGCTGACCTGCACGGCATTCGAGACCATCGGCACATAGGCGCCCACACCGAAATCGCTGCGCTGGATCTCCGCTGTCGCGTTGAAGCCGATCGCCGGCACCTGCATCATCGGGTTCTCGCCGATCTTGTTGAGGTGGGCGTGCAGCGTCACCGGCCGGGTCACGCCGTGCGCGGTCAGCAGCCCCTCAATGGTGAACTCGCCGGGCTTGGCGCCGGGGATCACCTTGGTGCTCTTGTAGGTGATGTCGGGGTACTTCGCGGCGTCGAAGAAATCGGCTTCCTTCAGGTGCGCGTCGAGCGCCGGCACGTGCGTATCCAGCCCGGACATCGGCATGGTCGCCTGCACCGATGACAGCGCCGGATCCTGCGCGTCATACACCAGCGTGCCCTTGACCGTGTTCATGTTGGCGCAGGGCATCGAGAAACCGAAATGGTCCCAGCAGAAGCGCACCTGGGTATGCCCGAGATTGAAGTGATACGTCACCGGCGCAGCCAGCGCCGGCAGCGTGAACAGGGCCAGGCCGGCCGCGAGCAATGCATGGGAAAAACGCATGGTGGAATCCTCCGGAAGCGTTGGTAAATCCGGCGCCGAAGCGTCAGTCGATGCGGCAGACCTCGTCGAAATCGAAGCGGGGACTGCGCGGAAACAGGTCACGGCTGGCGTCACCGTAACCGATGTTGATCAGGAAATTGGATTTGTACGTGGTGTTGGCGAAAAACGCCGCATCGACCTGCGCGTTGTCGAAGCCGGACATCGGCCCGCAGTCCAGCCCCAGCGCGCGCGCGGCGATGATCAGATACGCGCCCTGCAGGGTGCCGTTGCGGAACGCGGTGATCTCGCTGAGCGCCGGGTTGCCGGCAAACCAGCTGCGCGCATCGGCATGCGGGAAGAGCTTGGGCAGGTGCTCGTAAAACGCGTGGTCGGTGGCGACGATCGCGGTCACCGGCGCGGCCAGCGTCTTGGCGCGATTGCCATCGGACAGCAGCGGCCCCAGCTTCGCCTTGGCCGCCTGCGATTTGACGAACACGATGCGTGCCGGCGAGGCGTTGGCGCTGGTCGGCGCCATCTTCGCCAGGTCATAGATCGCTCGCAGTTGCGCGTCGCTGACTTCGCGCGGCAGGAAGGCGTTGTAGGTGCGCGCCTCGCGAAAAATCTGGTCGAGCGCGGCGGCGGACAGTTCGGGCTTCATCGAGACTCCATGCGGCTGGGCGATTGCTCGCGACGGCGCACAGTGTAGGTGCGGCGCCAGCCCGGCACACGGCGCGCGTGGCAATGCACTGTCAGCGCCGCATGGACAATGCGCCATCGATTCGCATGTGCCGGCGCCCGCCCCGCTGCCGCGCTTTGCCCGACAATGCGCCCTGACGGGGCCGGGCGCGGGCGGAGTGGCGATGCATTCGATCTGGGTGATCAGCGATGGCGCGGCGGGCAACCGGCGCCAGGCGCTGGCGCTGGCCGCGGCGCTGGGCGGCGCGGCGCGCGAGCTGATGCTGCGGCCGCGCGCGCCATGGTCGTGGCTGGCGCCACGCGTCGCGGCGGGCGGACTGCTGGCCTGGGACCGCCGCGCGCGCGCGCAATTGGCACCGCCGTGGCCCGGGCTGGTCATCGGCTGCGGTCGCCAGGCAGCGCTGGCCACTCGCCAGCTGCGCGAGATCGGCGGCGGGAGCTGCCGCAGCGTGCAGATCCTCGACCCGCGCTGCGACACGCGTCACTGGGATGTGGTGATCGCACCGCGCCACGATGGGCTGCGCGGGAGCAATGTGCTCAATCCGCTGGGTTCGCTGCACCCCATCGACACCGCCTGGTTGGCGGACGCGCGCGCTGCCTGGCAACACTTCGCGCACTTGCCGGCGCCACGCATCGGCGTGCTGCTGGGCGGACCACGGCGCGGCGTGGCGCTGGATGCCCCGTGGCGGTCGGCGCTGGGCGCAACGCTGCGCGCGCTGTTGCGGCAGGGCGGCAGCGTGCTGATCACCGCTTCGCAACGCACGCCCACCGGCATGGTCGACGCCTGCCTGCAGGCCATTGGCGAGCGGCCGCGGCAGGTATGGCACGGCGCCGTGGATGGCATCAACCCGTATCCGGGCGTGCTCGCATGGAGCGACCGTCTGCTGGTCAGCCCCGATTCGGTGAACATGCTCAGCGAAGCGGCCGCCTGCGGCGTACCCCTGCACACCGTGGTCAGCGCGCCGCTGCCGCCGCGCCTGGCGCGTTTCCACGCCGCGCTGCGCGCGGGTGGCTGGCTGCTCGAAGCCGACGCCGGCTATGGCGCGCCGGCGCCGCTGCGCGAAACGGCAGGGATCGCCGCGCGCGTGCGCGACATCCTGCAGGGGGCGCGTTGAGCGGAAGGACGGGATGGCGGCGCGCGCCGTCGCGTTGGCGTCATCGACGGAGCATGCGCGACACAAAGCGAATCCATGCATTGCCCGACGCGCGCCGAATGCCCGTCTCCGCCTGCGCGGGGGGCAGGCTCTCCGAGGGCATGACGATCACGAGGTGATGGCTGTTCGACCGCCGCTACGCTGCTGCCCGTTCGCAATGACCCGTTTGGGTTTACCCGCTCGCGCTGATCAGCTGCACCTGCCCCCTGCCCGTGCCCCTGCGCCCTGCTACCGGCTGCAAGCCCCATCGGCGAACACAAACCCGCATTCGGCGGCCACGCGCAGCACCGCTTCGGCGTGCTGCTGCAGCACGGGCTCGCGCGCAAGCAGTCGCGGGCGGTCGTCCAGGGTGCAGCTCAGCGCGTGTTGCAGCAACGCGGCATGCGCGGCGCGCAGTGCCGCGGCCTGCGCGGTGCGCAACACATGCAGACTTTCCAGCACGGTGATCAGCGCCGCGCTGGCGGTGCTCTCGGTGATCAGCGGCGCGCGCGCGGCATGCGCCAGCACCAGGCCCTGCAGCAGGAATTCCAGATCCAGCAGACCGCCGGGGCCCTGTTTCAGATCGAAGCGCTGCGCGTCGGAGCGATCGCGTTCAGCACGCCAGCGTTCGCGCATGGCGCCGACTTCGGCAGCGACCTGCGCGGCGGCGCGCGGTTGCGCCAGCACGCGCTGGCGCACCCCCGCGAAAGCCGCGCCCAGCTGTGCATCACCGCACACGACGCGCGCGCGCACCAGCGCCTGATGCTCCCAGGTCCAGGCGCGCTGCTGTTGATAGCCGGCATAGGCATCCATGCTCTGCACCAGCAGACTCTTGCTGCCATCCGGGCGCAGGCGTGTATCCACCGCATAAAGCTGCCCCGCGCGGGTGACCGTACCCAGCCAGTGCACCACGCGTTGTGCCAGCCGCTGGTACCACTGCGCGCCTTCCAGAGGACGCGCGCCATCGCTGCTCAGCGCGGCGCGCGCGCCGTCGTACACGAACGCCACGTCGAGATCGCTGGCGAAACCCAGCTCGTGTCCACCCAGGCTGCCGTAGCCGATCACGCAGAAGCCGAGGCCATTGCCCGGCAGGCGGCCGTGGCGCGCGACCAGCTCGCCTTCGGCCAGACGCAACACGGCGTTGAGCACGGCCTCGGCCAGCGCCGCCAGCCGGCGCGCGGTGGCCGGTGCATCGACGCGATCGTCGGCAAAGGCCAGACCCAGCCGAAACGCCAGGCTGGCGCGCGCCTCGTTGATGCGTTCCAGTTCGGCCTCGGGGCCGCGTTCGTCCAGTGCGTCGAGCAGGTGCGCGATCTCGGCGGCGATGGCCGCGGCCTTAAGCGGCAACTGCTCGATGCGCGGATCGAGCACGTCGTCGAGCAGCAGCGGCTGCGCCAGCACGCGCGCCGCAAGGAACGCACGCTCGGCGCACAGCACCGCGAGGCGCTGCAGCGCGGCGGGTGATTCTTCCAGCAGCGCCAGATAGGCCGGACGCCGCGCGATGTTGTGCAGCAGGCGCAGCAGGCGCGGCAACGCCAGGTGCGGCGCGGCGCTGTGGCGCGCGGCATGCAACACCCGCGGCAGCAAACGCTCCAAGCCGGCCCGTGCGGACTCGCTCATGCCGTGCACGGCACGACTGCCAGCCAACGCCTGCAGCGCCGCGCCGGACTCTGCATCCAGTGCGCAGGCGCTGATCGCGGCGGCAGTGGCGTTGCCGACTTGCATGTCGCGCCACAGCGCCAGCAGCGCGTCCTGCCCGGGTACGCGGGCCGCTGCGGCGCCATCGAGGATCGGCGCGAAGGCGGCGCTGATCGCGGCGCGCTGCGCGGCCAGCGCGGCATCCAGCGCGGCGTCATCGACATAGCCGAGTCCGCACGCGATGCGCAGTCGCGCCAGCGGTTCATCCGGCAACGCGTGGGTTTGCGCGTCGGCCAGCATCTGCACGCGATTTTCGACGTGGCGCAGCAGCGTCCATGCCTGCCGCAAGATGCGCGCGCGCGCGCTGGCGATGAAGCCGCGCCGCTCCGCCGCCAGCAGCGCCGGCAGCAGGCCGGGCTCGCGCAGGCCGGGCTCGCGCCCGCCGCGAATCAGTTGTTCGAGCTGCACGCTGAACTCGATCTCGCGGATGCCGCCGGGACCAAGCTTGAGGTTCGCGGCCAGATCCTTGCGCGCCACCTCGGCATCGATCAGCGTCTTCATCGCGCGCAGGCCGGCAAAGGCGGTGTAATCCAGGTAGCGGCGATAGACGAACGGCCGCAACTGCGCCAGCAGTTGCCGCCCGGCATCGAGATCGCCGGCCACCGGGCGCGCCTTGATCCAGGCGTAACGTTCCCAGTCGCGGCCCTCGCTCTGGTAATAGGCCTCCATCGCCGCGAACGACCACGCCAAGCGCCCGGCGCTGCCATACGGACGCAGGCGCAGATCCACGCGCGCGACCTGGCCGTCGGCGCTGACTTCGCTGAGCAGACCGACGAATTCGCGTGTCAGCCGCGCGCAGTATTCGCTGGCCTCCAGCGCGCGCGTGCCGTCGCTGTGGCCTTCCTCGGGGTAGGCCATGATCAGGTCGACATCCGAGGAGAAATTGAGCTCGCCGCCACCCAGCTTGCCCAGCGCCAGCACCGTCATGCGCTGCGCGCGCCCCTGCATATCGCGCAGCACGCCGTGGCGCGCACGCAGGCTGCGTTCGGCGTGGCGCAAGGCCAGCTCGAGCAGGGCCGCATACAGGCTGCTGGTGGCGGCGAGGGTTTCGGCGAGCGTATCCAGTGCGTTGACGTCGCGGAAGACCAGACGCAGCGCTTCGCGCGCGCGCGTCTGGCGCAGCTGCTTCAGGGCCGCGTCACGCGCTTCGGGCAACCCCGGTCCGGCCAGCAGACGCGCGCCGGGATCACCGCCACTGCCCAGCCAGTGCAGGCCCGCAGGCGCCAGCAACTGCGGCTGCGCGCGCAGCACGGCGTAGGCGAAATCACTGACCAGCAGCAGGCGTTGCACACGCTCGGCGACGCCGGCATCGTCGTAGTACGGCACCGCGGCCATGCGCAGATGCGCGACCAGATCGGCATAGCGCTGCGCCAGCAGCGCGCGCAACGGCGGCGCCAGCGGCGCGTGCGCGGTAACGCGTGTCTGGCTCATGCCGCGGCGGGCAACAGCGTATCCAGCTCGCGCCCGATCGCCTCAGGCGTGTCGGTGGGCGCGTAGCGCGCGCGCACCCTGCCCTCGGCATCGACTAGGAACTTGGTGAAATTCCATTTGATCGCCTGCGAGCCGAGTACGCCGGGCGCCTCGCGCTTCAGCCATTGATACAGCGGATGCGTGTCGGCGCCGTTGACCGCGATCCTGGCGAACAGCGGGAAACTCACCTCGTAGTTGAGCGTGCAGAACTGGCGGATTTCCGCCGCATCGCCAGGCTCCTGGTGGCCGAACTGGTCGCAGGGAAAGCCGAGGATTTCCAGCCCGCGCGGCCGGTACTGGCGATACAGCGCCTCCAGCCCACGATATTGCGGCGTGAAGCCGCACTTCGATGCCACGTTGACAATCAGCAGGGTCTTGCCGAGATAGCGCGACAAGGCCATGTCCTCACCCTCCAGCGTAGTGGCATGCAAGGTGGCAAGCGGGCTCATGCACGGACTCCATCAAGGCGGGATGCGCGGTATAGCACTTGCGCCGCGCCGCCGCAGGGATGAACCGCGGTGATCGATCGTGATTCAATAGCGCATGCCGCGTCGCTTGCTGATTGTCCTCGCCACCTTTTCACTGCTGTTGAGCGCGTGCTCGCATGCGCCCAGTCCGTGGCTGCTGACCGATGTGCGCGGGCATCTGCCCGATCTGCGCTTTCATCTGATCAACGACCTCGGCCAGCCGGTGACCGGGGCCAGCTATCGCGGCAAGGCCGTGCTGCTGTACTTCGGCTACACGCATTGCCCGGACGTGTGCCCGACCACGCTGGCGCACCTGACCGTGGTATTGCAAAACCTCGGTCCGCTGGCGCAACACGTGCGCGTGTTGTTCGTCAGCGTCGATCCCAAACGCGACACGCCGGCCCTGCTGCGCGCCTACACCAGTGCCTTCGGCCCGCACATCATCGGCCTGACCGGCACGCCCGATGCGATCGCGCGCGTGGCCAAGCGCTACCGCGTGGCCTACAGCTACGGCAAGCCGGATGCTGCTGGCAATTACGTGGTCAACCACAGTGCGGCGATCTTCATTTTCGACCCGCAGGGTCGCGCGCGCCTGCTGGCGACCGAGCACGATTCAGTTGCGCAACTGACCCACGACCTGCACCTGCTGCTGACGGAGCCCAAGGCATGAATTTACCTCGCCACCTGCTGGCCCACGCCCTGCTCGTCGCGGGTCTGCTGGCCGCGCCCTTGCTGGCGAACGCCGCGCCACCTGCCGCATCCGCGCACGCGCCGATGCACAACATGCCGGGCATGGCGCCTGCTGCGGACGCGCACGCTCTGCCCACCGCGCGCATCGCGGTCACCAACGCGTGGGTGCGCTGGCTGCCGGCGGGGCTGCCGATGGGCGGGTATTTTTCGCTGCGCAACCTGGGCAGGCAGCCGCTGCAACTGGTCGGCGCGGCCAGTCCCAGCTACCGGATGGTCATGTTGCACGAGAGCATCAGCCGTGGCGGCATGGAACGCATGGTGCACGTCGATCAGGTGTCGATCGCACCGGGGCAGAGCGTGCACTTCGCGCCCGGCGGCTATCACCTGATGCTGATGCACGCCGCGTCCACGGTGCAGCCCGGCACACGCGTGCGCATCGACCTGCAGTTCAAGGGTCATGCGCCGTACCCGATCGAATTCACGGTGCAGCCCGCCGCCGCGCATTGAGGTGCCGGCGTGCGTCCAGCAGCGTCCAGCGCCGCATCGCCAGCAGCGCGGCGATGACGCTCATCATCGCCGCCGGAATCCAGATGATCAGCCCGCCGAGATATTGATCGGTCTGGAAAGTCAGCCACGGAAACACGCGTCCGCATACCTCGAAAGCCGGATACAGGTCTTCGCCGGTAAAGGTGATGAAGGCACCCATCATGATCTGCGGCAGCGCGACCAGCAGCGGCAGCACCACGCGCATCCCCGGTGACAACCGCGCCGGCGGCTTGGCGCGCGGGTCCAGCACCAGCCACCAGAACAGGAAGCCATCGAGCAGCATGCTCCAGTTCATCAGACGGTAGATGCGGTCGTCCAGCATGGCCACGAACTGCGCCGGCGGATACAGCCACAGCGCGATCACGCCGACGAACAGGCTGGCCGCCACCCAGGGATCGAGCAGCACGTTCATGGCCCAGCGCAGCGGCACCATGTGCTGCAGCACGCGCGCGCACCGCACGCGCCAGCGCAGTGGCAACGCGGCGCGCAATTGCGGCCCCGGATAGGCCAGCACCAGCAGGAACGGCCCGAGATGATGCAGCACCAGATGCTGCAGCCGCTGCAGGAAAAATGCGTGCTCGGAAAAATAATCCCAGCGCGACTGCATGGCCACGTAGCACAACGCCAGACCGATCCACCATGCCGCGCGGCGCCAGCGCGAAACCGGGCGCAGGCGCTGCCCGCGCCAGTACAGCACGATCGCGGCAATGGCCAGCAGCCATGCCAGGGGCGAAGGTTCCCAGGGCACGAAGAATTGCAGCAGCGCGAGCATCGCCGGCAGCGCGCCTAGCGGATCGGCACGTACTGCAGCAACTGCGGTGCCGCGGCATGCATCGGCAACAGCCAGTGGTCGGCCAGTAGAAAGCCGAACAGCGCCGCCAGATAAATGATCGAGTAGGCGAAGGTGCGCATCGCGAACAGCTCATCCGGCGGGCGTAGCATGCGCACGGCGTAATACAGGAACCCGATGTCCAGGATCAGCGTGCCGCCGAGATAGAACAGCCCGCTCATGCCGGTCAGATATGGCAGCAGCGTGGCCAGCACCAGCAGCACGGTATAGGCCAGCAGGTGCCAGCGCGTGACCACCACGCCATGCGTGACCGGCAGCATCGGGATGCCGGCGCGCGCGTAATCGGCGCGGCGGAAAATCGCCAGCGCCCAGAAATGCGGCGGCGTCCACAGGAAAATGATCAGCACCAGCAGCAGCGCGTGCGGCGCCAGCGTGCCAGTCACCGCCACCCAGCCCAGCGCCGGCGGCGCCGCGCCGGCGATGCCGCCGATGACGATGTTCTGCGGCGTGGCGCGCTTGAGAAACGCGGTGTACACCCCCGCGTAACCGATCAGCGAGGCCAGCGTCAGCCATGCACTGAGCGCATTCACTCCCAGCGCGAGAATCAGCATCGAAACCACGCCCAGCGCCAGGGCGAACAGCAATACCTGCAGCGGACGCAGCGTGCCGGTGGCCAGCGGCCGGTGCGCGGTGCGCGCCATCACGCGGTCGATGCGCTGGTCGATGAGGTGATTCAGCGCCGCCGCCGAGGCCGCCGCCAGCCAGATTCCGGCCAGGCCCAGCAGCAGGTGCCGCCACGGCGGCAGGCCGGGCACCGCCAGCAGCGCGCCGATCAGCGCGGTGAACACCAGCAGGGCGACGACACGCGGCTTGGTCAGTTCCAGATACTCGCGCCACAACTTCACTCAGAACTCCCGCTGCGTGGATGGACGCTGCGTGGCGGCCAGCAACCAGATCAGGGTGAACAGCAGCAGCGCGGCGCCAGCATTGTGCGCGGTGGCCACGGCCAGCGGCAGACCCAGCACCACGTTGCCGATGCCCAGCAGCACCTGCGCGCACAGCAACAGCGCCAGCACGATGCCCTGCGGCTTCAGCCCGGCGCGCGCCGCGCGCCAGGCCAGCCACAGCCCGTAAACGAACACGACCACGGCGCCGATGCGATGCGCCATCTGGATCGCCGCGCGCGCCGCTTCATCGAGCACGCCGCCTTCGTAGTTGACCCCGATATCACGCCACAACACGAAACCTTGATGAAAGTTCAGCGCCGGCCACCAGCTGCCCGCGCATTCCGGGAAGCTCGTGCCGCAGGCCAGCGCGGCGTAGTTGGTGCTGGTCCAGCCGCCCAGCGCGATCTGCATGACCAGCAGCAGGACGCCCAGCGCCACCCAGGGCAGCAGGCGTCGCGCTGGTGCGTCGCGTGTGCCCGCGCCGCTCAGGCGCAACGCCGCGTAGGCCAGCAGCGCGAACGTGGCCAGTCCGCCCAGCAGATGACTGGTGACGATGGCCGGCTTCAGCAGCAGGGTCACGGTCCACATACCCAGCATGGCCTGGAAGATGATCAAACCCAGCGCCACCGTCAGTACCTTCCACGGCACCGCGCGGCGCAGCCGCCACGCAGCCAGCAGCGGCAACGCGATGGCGATGCCGGCCAGTGCGCTGGAGTACGTGCGCTCCCCACCCATGTACAGCCACACACCCACCGCCGCGGCCAGCGCGGCCACGATTACCGCATAACGCGGCGCGCGCTGGCGCCAGACCGCACCCAGCGCCAGCAGCAGCACCAGCACGCCCAGCGTGCCCGCGATGAAGCGGTGCACCTGTTCCCGCCAGGCCAGATGCACGGCCACCGGCCGCTGCGGAAACGCGGCATCGGCCGCGGTGATCGCGGCGTGGTGCGTGGGCCAGGTGATCTGCCCATAGCAGGTCGGCCAGTCCGGGCAGGACAATCCGGCGTTGGACAAGCGCACGAAGGCGCCGAATACGATCACGCCCAGCGCCAACGCGGCGGCGATCCAGGCCAGCGGCCGCACCCATGCGGGCTTGACGATCACTTGAACAACCTCCGCAGATCCTTGTTGATGCCGGCCACGGAGACCGCTGGCGGGTAATACACGATCGCCGTGCCGTCCGCCGCCACCAGGATCACCGCGACCTGATCGGCCGGCCGCGGAACGAAGCGCAGCAATTGCGGAGCCCGGGTTCGCCCCAGCGTCCAGGATTGCAGCGCGCCATGCGTGTCGGCCAGAACCGGTGGCGCGCCGACATACAACAGGCGCAGGTTCTTGCTGCTCTTGTTCAAGCCGATCTGCGCGTTGTGCAGCATGTACAGCTTGTACAGGCACGCCGCGGCGCAACCCGGCCCGGCCAGAGCCAGCAGCGTGTATTGCGGCGTCGCTGCCTTCCACGGCCAGTCCTTGCCTCCGGCGATGCCGACCTTGAGGGCGGCAAAGCTTTCCTGCGGCACGATCGGTTGCCCGTGACTGCTGGCGCTTGGCACCCATCCGGACAGCGCCAGGATGGCGGCCAACAGCATCGGCGCGAAAAACACGGCGGCGATCAGCAGCAACTGGCGGCGGCCGCGGCGAGGATCAAGCGAAGCGTTCATGCGTGGCAATCAGTCCTGGCGATCATTTTTTGGCGGCTCGACGCGCCGGTGCAGCACGATGAAAATCACCAGCGCCGCGGCGGCAAACGAGAACCACTGGAAAGCGTAGGCCTGGTGCCGCGCAGGCGGGATGAAGGTCGGCGTCCAGTCGCGCAGATACGCCGACTTTGGGTTCGGATCCAGCAGTACGATGCCGGGGTACAGACGCTGATCGAGATCGCGGCTGATCTGGCTCAATTCGAGGTAGGTGCTCAGCTTGGGCCACTGCTTCTGCCGCGCGATCTGGTCGCCGCCCAACTTCAGCCCGGGTGGCGGCATCGACGCATACAGGCCATGCAGGGTGAGCTCGCCGGCGGGCAGCGGCGGCATCTGCGGGCGTCGGTCGAGCTCACTGTTGCCGTGCGGCAGAAAACCAAGGTTGACGATCACTAGGCGCGCGTGTCCCTGCACCACAAACGGCACATACACATCGACGCCAACCTGCTCGCCGATGGTCTGGTCGTCCCACATGTAGGCACGGCCCTGTAGATAGTGGCCGTGCACCGCGATGTGCGCGAATGCGTGATGCGGCGCGATGTCACTGACTTGCGCGAACGGGATCAGCGGCGCATCCGTGGCATGCGCGAACCGCGCCAGCAAGTGTTCCTTGTAGGCCGCGCGATCCAGTTGCCAGATGCCCAGACGCACGAAGATCGCGATCCCCGCCAACGTCAGCAGCACCGCGAACCACGAGGGCCGGCGCAACCTCAGCACAAACGCAGCCTTGACCTGCCGCGGTCTATACTGGGTTTGTCATTGACCGGATGCATGTCTATGCACACCTTGTTCAAAGCCGCATTGATCCTGATGCTGCTGGCGGCGATCTTCAGCCTCGGCCAGGCGTTGTTTTACATGATGACCGAGCGCCCGGACTCCAACCCCAAGCGCATGGCATGGGCACTGACGCGACGCATCGGGTTTTCGCTGGGCGTGTTCCTGCTGGTGATCATCGGCATCCTGACCGGACTGCTCAAACCGCATGGCCTGGGTGGCTAGCCACGCGGATTCCGGCGGATCCGGACGTTCCAGGTCTGCGTGACGCACTCCGGACTACATGATGTAGACGAACAGGAACAGCCCCAGCCAGACGATATCCACGAAGTGCCAGTACCAAGCCACCGCCTCGAAGGCGAAGTGGTGTTCCTTGCTGAAGTCGCCGCGCCAGGTGCGGTAGAGGATCACCAGCAGCATGATCGTACCCAGCGTCACGTGCAGACCGTGGAAGCCGGTCAGCAGGAAGAACGTGGCGCCATAGATGCCGCTGTGCAGGGTCAGGTTCAGGTGGGTGTAGGCATCGATGTACTCATGCGCCTGGAACCACAGGAACAGCGCGCCGAGGATCGGCGTGGCCGCCAGGAACACCAGCATGCGGCGACGATGACCGTCGCGCAGCGCGTGGTGCGCGATGGTGATGGTCACGCTCGATGACAGCAGCAGCAGCGTGTTGAGCAGCGGCTCGCCCCACGCTGGCACCGTCTTGAACGGTCCGCCGATGGCATCGGGACCTGCGGTCGGCCAACCGCCGGTATAGCCACGGAACAGGTAATAGTTGGTCAGCGCGCCGTGGCCCTCGCCGCTGAGCCACGGCACCTGCAGGCCACGGCTGTAAAACAGGGCACCAAAGAACGCGCCGAAGAACATCACCTCGGAAAAGATGAACCACATCATGCCCATGCGGAAGGACACGTCCACCTGCGCGTTGAAGGCTCCGCGCTGCGATTCGCGAATGACCTCGCCAAACCAGCCGAACTTCATGAAAATGATGATGGCGACGCCGGTGAAGAGCAGGATCGGGCCTTCCGGCTCGATCCCGTCCAGCCAGTGCGCGGCGCCCCACATGAAGATGAACAATCCGACTGCCGCGATGATCGGCCAGCGGCTGCCATGGGGGACGTAGTAAGCACCGGCTTGCTGGGACATGGCGAAGTTCCGTTGCGAGTTGGTTTCGATACGGCGGTCAAACCGCCGCGTGGATGAACGCGAGTTTAAGCCAACACCATCGCCGCGCAATGCTGCCGTGCACGCTGGCGTTGCGCGCGTCGCCTGCGGCGCACATCAAAAAAAGAGATGCTCAAGGAAAAAGACCACGTAGAACCCGGCCGAGACCAGCGCCAGGATCAGCGCCGTACGCCGCGCCTTGCTCTGGCGCGTACTCGATTTGGGATCATCGGCCTGGGGACGATGCTTGCCGGAATTGCTGTTCATCTCGAAATCCGGCCGGGTGCGGGCACCCGGCCGCAAGCATCCTCAGTGGGTGATGTCGCCGTGCGCAAGCATCCCGGGCAGGATAGTGGGCGGGGTCGAGAACGTGTGGTGCGGCGCCGGGGAGGGCACCTCCCACTCCAGTCCACGCGCGCCTTCCCACACCCGCGCCGGCGCCTTGCTCTTGGCGAAGTACACGGTGTAGATGATGTTGCCGACGAAGATCAGCTGGCTGGCACCGAACACGAAACCGCCGATCGAGCTGACCATGTTCCAGTCGGCGAAGGCCACGTTGTAGTCGGGAATGCGGCGCGGCATGCCGGCCAGGCCGAGGAAATGCTGTGGGAAGAACAGCACGTTGACCGAGATCGCGCTGAGCCAGAAGTGGATCTTGCCCCAGCGTTCGGAATACATGTGCCCGGACCACTTCGGCAGCCAGTAATACACACCGGTCATGATGCCGAAGGCCGCGCCCGAGACCAGCACGTAGTGGAAATGCGCCACCACGAAATAGCTGTTGTGGTACTGGTAGTCGGCCGGCACCAGGCCGAGCATCAGGCCCGAGAATCCGCCGATGGTGAAAAGGATCACGAAGGCCACCGCGAACAGCATCGGCGTCTCGAACGTCATCGATCCCTTCCACATCGTCGCCACCCAGTTGAACACCTTCACCCCGGTGGGCACCGAGATCAGCATGGTGGCGTACATGAAGAACAACTGCGCGCCCACCGGCAGCCCGGTGGTGAACATGTGGTGCGCCCAGACGATGAACGATAGGAAGGCGATGGAGGCGGTGGCGTAGACCATCGGCTTGTAGCCGAACAGCGGCTTGCGCGCGAAGGTGGGGATCACCTCGGAGATCACGCCGAAAGCCGGCAGGATCATCACGTAAACCTCGGGATGCCCGAAGAACCAGAAGATGTGCTCGTACAGCAGCACATCGCCGCCGCCGGCGGCATTGAAGAAATTGGTGCCGAAATACCGGTCGGTCAGCAACATGGTCACCGCGCCGGCCAGCACCGGCATGATCGCGATCAGCAGGAACGCGGTGATCAGCCAGGTCCACACGAACAACGGCATCTTCAGCAGATCCATGCCGGGGGCGCGCAGGTTGAGGATGGTGGCGATGATGTTGATCGCGCCCATGATCGAGCTGATGCCCATCAGGTGGATCGCGAAGATGGTGAATGCCAGCGACTCGCCGGTCTGCAGGATCAGCGGCGGGTACATCACCCAGCCGCCGGCGACCGCGCCGCCGGGCATGAACAGCGTGGAGAGGATCAGCAGAAAAGCGAATGGCAGAAGCCAGAACGACAGGTTGTTCATGCGCGGCAACGCCATGTCCGGCGCACCGACCATCAGCGGGATCTGCCAGTTGGCCAGGCCCACGAACGCCGGCATGATCGCGCCGAAGATCATGATCAGGCCATGCAGCGTGGTCAGCTCGTTGAAGAAATAAGGCTGCACCAGTTGCAGACCCGGCTTGAACAGCTCGGCGCGGATGACCATGGCCATGGAGCCGCCGATGAAGAACATCACCAGCGCCAGCACCAGGTACATGGTGCCGATGTCCTTGTGGTTGGTGGCGAACAGCCAGCGATGGACGAAACCCTTGGGCACGTCGTCGTGGTGGGCGTCGTCGTGGTGGATGGCGGCGTCGGTGCTCATGGCCTGAAGCCTCGGTCAGTGTGAATCATCGGATCAACCTTGCGGGGCGGCGCCGGGAGCGGCGACGACCTGCGCGGTACGGGAAACATCCTGCATGCGCGATTTGTTTTCCTGCGTCACCAGCCACTGCTGGAACTCGGCGCGCGGCACGGCCTTGATCACGATCGGCATGTACGCGTGATCCTGGCCGCACAACTGCGCGCACTGGCCACGATAGGTGCCGGGCTTGTCGAGCTGACCCCAGGCGTCGTGGATCTGGCCGGGGATGGCGTCGGCCTGCCAGCCCAGCGCCGGCACCCAGAAACCGTGGATCACGTCCGCCGCGGTGATCAAAAACTGGATCTTAGTGTGCGTGGGCACCACCAGCGGGTGGTCAACGTTGAGCAGATAATCATCGACGCCGTGCTTGGACTTGATGCTCCACGGACTGATGCCTGAATCCATCTGCCGCGCATCGTTGCTGTCGGTGGCCAGCATCGAGATGATGCTGACGTTGTTGACTGGCTGGCCTTTGTAATCGACGTACTCGTAGAACCACTTCCATTGCACGCCGGTGACCTTGACCGTCAACACCGAATGGCTGGTGTTGTTTTCATAGACCAGGATGCGCGTGGCTGGCCACGCCAGGCCGATCAGGATCAACACCGGGACGATCGTCCAGATCACCTCGACCGTGGTGTTGTGGGTGAACTTGGCCGCCTCGGCGCCTTTGGATTTGCGGAACTTGAGCATGGCGTAAACCATGGCGCTATACACCACCACGCCGATGCCGATGCACACATAGAGCACCGCCATGTGCAGATCCCACACATCGTGCGACAGGGGGCTGGCGCCGCGCGTGAGGTTGAGCTGCCATTGCGTGGGATGCTCGGGGTTGGCCAGCGCAGCCGTCGACACCAACATGCCGGCCAGAGCCAGCAGCATGCGCGCACGCCAATGCGCGCTGGGCCGGGTTGCAGGATGTGTCGCGAACTGGGTCATGGGCTTGTCCGTGGATCCTGTTGATGAGCGGGCAGGCGCAAACGCGCCAGACTGTCTTCAAGTTGCTTGCGCACCACCTGACGCTCCTCCTCGCCGAGAAACGCGCCGATTTCGAGCGCGCGTCCGTGCGAAACCAGCGTCAGGCGCGGATGCGCATGCCCGGGCTGCAGGCGCACGCGCACCCAGTAAGGCTGCAGTTGCACGCGACCGCGCTGCGCGGGAAAGCGCACGATCTCCAGCGCGTCATCGGTCAAGGTGATGCGTTCGGCCCGCTCGCCCGCTCGCCATACCGCCGCGAACGCCAGCACCACCACCGCCGCGTCGATCAGTGCGAAAAATGGCGCGTAGGCATTGCCGGCCAGGCTGCTGACCAGCGCCACCAGCATGATGTAGCCGGCGAGCAGGCCCGCGGCCCAGCGCAGGCCGCGCAGACTGAGCGCGCGATTGGGCCGCAGCCACAAAACCTGCACACCTGAAGACGGCGATGGCGTGTTGATCGAGATCACGGCGTTTCGGTTTCCTTCAGCTTGCAGAATAGCGCCCGCTTGCGTCGACCGGCAAGACGCAAAATCGCGTCCATCGACTTGACCGCGGTCAAACCCCGTGCCGATTGGCCGGCGCTGCGACAACATGCCGCATGACGCGCATCACGGCATCGCCCTGATCGGCGCCACAGCTAAACTAGCAGGCTGCATCACGACGCATTGCCCATGACCATCCTCGAATCCGAACTGCCCGTCAACACGCGCCTTGCAGCCATCAGTGCCGCCTGGAGCGAGCCGGAAGAACGCGTCCTGGCGGCGCGTCTCGCCGAAGCGATGCCCACGCCTGCGGCGGCCGCCGCGATCGCGCAGCAAGCGATCGCCTTGGTCGAGCACGTGCGCGCGCGCACCCCGGAGCAGAGCGCGGTGGAATCCTTCATGCGCCAGTACGACCTGTCCAGCGAGGAAGGCGTGCTGCTGATGTGCGTGGCCGAGGCGCTACTGCGCATCCCCGACAGCGCCACCGCCGATCGCCTGATCCAGGACAAGCTCGGCGACGCCGACTGGGAAAAGCACCTCGGCAAGAGCGACTCGCTGTTCGTCAACGCCTCGACCTGGGGGCTGCTGCTCACCGGCCGCCTGGTGCAACTGAGCGGCGCCACCGAGCGCGACTGGCTGGGTGCGATCAAGCGCATGGCCGGGCGCAGCGGTGAGCCGGTGGTGCGCCTGGCGGTGCGCCAGGCCATGCGCATCATGGGCCACCAGTTCGTCATGGGCCGCAGCATCGAGGAAGCACAGGATCGTGCCACCGAAAAAGCGCAACGCGCTTACCGCTACTCCTACGACATGCTCGGCGAAGCGGCGCTCACCGCGCCCGACGCCGCGCGCTATCTGCAGGCCTACCGCGATGCGATCCACGCATTGGGCCGGCGCGGTCCCTACCGCGACGTGCTGGACGCACCGTCGATCTCGGTCAAGCTGTCGGCGCTGCATCCGCGCTACGAAGTGGCGCAACGCGCGCGGGTGCTTCGCGAGCTGGTGCCGCAGTTGCTCGAGTTGGCGCAACTGGCCAAGGCCCAGGGCATCGGCATGACCGTGGACGCCGAGGAAGCCGAGCGGCTGGAGCTCTCGCTCGAGGTGATCGGCGCGGTCTTCGCCGAGCGCACGCTGGATGGCTGGGACGGCTACGGCCTGGCCATTCAGGCCTACCAGAAGCGCACACCCTTCGTCATCGACTGGCTGGTCGAGCAAAGCCGTGCCGTGGGCCGGCGCTGGTGCGTGCGCCTGGTCAAGGGCGCGTACTGGGACGCCGAGATCAAGCGCGCCCAGGAACTGGGCCACGCCGGCTATCCGGTGTTCACGCGCAAGGTCAACACCGACGTGTCGTATCTGGCCTGCGCGCGCCGCCTGCTCGATGCCGGCAGCGCGCACATCTTTCCGGCCTTCGCCACGCACAACGCGCACACCGTCGCGGCCATCCACCATCTCGCCGCGGGGCGCCCATTCGAATTCCAGCGCCTGCATGGCATGGGCGCGGACCTCTACGCCGAGGTCGTCGGCAAGGACAAGCTCGACGTGCCCTGCCGCGTGTATGCGCCGGTCGGCAGCCATGAGGACCTTCTGCCGTATCTGGTGCGGCGCCTGCTGGAAAACGGCGCCAACACCAGTTTCGTCAATCGCATCTCCGACGCCGGCCTGGCGCCGGCCGAACTGGTGGCCGACCCCTGCGCCGCCGCCGCGCGCAACGCCCAGGCGCAGCATCCGCGCATTCCGCTCCCCCTCACGATGTATCTCCCGGTCAGGAACAATTCCATGGGCGTGAATTTCGCCAACGATCCCGAGCTGCGCGCGCTGGCCGCGCAAATCAATGCCAATCCCGGTCCCTGGCAGGCGGCGCCGCTGGTGCCGGGCGCCGTCGCCGGCAGCGCCGCGCCGCGCACGGTGACCGACCCCGCCGACCGCCGCCGCACGCTGGGCCAGTGGCTCGCCGCCGACGACGCCTGCGTCGAGCGCGCGCTGGGCAATGCCGTGGCCGCGCAACCGGGCTGGGACGCAACACCCGCCTCGACGCGCGCCGCCGTGCTTGAGCGTGCCGCCGATCTGCTCGAGCAGCGCCGCGGCGCGTTCATCGCACTGTGCGTGCGCGAAGCCGGCAAGACCCTGCCCGCCAGCGTCGCCGAGGTGCGCGAGGCCGCTGACTTCCTGCGCTACTACGCGCACGAGTCGCGTCGTCTGTGCGCCGAACCCATCGCCCTGCCCGGTCCCACCGGCGAGCAGAACCGCATGCATCTGCACGGCCGCGGCGTGTTCGTATGCATCAGCCCGTGGAATTTCCCGCTGGCCATCTTCACCGGGCAAATCGCCGCGGCACTGGCCACCGGCAACAGCGTCATCGCCAAACCCGCCGAGCAGGCCACGCTCATCGGCCACGCCATGACGCGACTGCTGCACGAGGCCGGCGTGCCTGCGGACGTGCTGCAATTCGTGACGGGCGATGGCACCACGGTCGGCGCGGCGCTCACCCGTGACGCGCGTGTGGCCGGCGTGGCTTTCACCGGCGGCACCGACACCGCCTGGGCGATCAACCGCAGCCTGGCCGCGCGCAACGCGCCGATCGCCACGCTGATCGCCGAGACCGGTGGCCAGAACGCGCTGATCGCCGATTCCTCGGCGCTGCCCGAGCAACTGGTCAAGGACGCCATCGCCTCGGCCTTCGATTCGGCCGGACAGCGCTGCTCGGCGGCGCGCGTGCTGTTCGTGCAGGCCGACATTGCCGACAAGGTGCTGACCATGCTGGCCGGCGCCATGGCCGAACTGAAACTGGGCGACCCCGGCCTGCTGTCCACCGACATCGGCCCGGTGATCGACCAGGACGCGCTGGATGTGCTGACCGCACATGCGGCGCGCATGCAGCGCGAGGCCCGGCTGATCGCGGAGGTACCGCTGCCCGCCACGTGCGCGCATGGCACCTTCTTCGCGCCACGCGCCTACGAGATCGCCAGCATTGGCGTGCTGCAGCGCGAGGTGTTCGGTCCGGTGCTGCACGTGGTGCGCTGGCAGGCCGATCAGCTCGACGCGGTGATCGCCGCGATCAATGCCACCGGCTACGGGCTGACCCTGGGCATCCACAGCCGCATCGACACCACCATCGAACGCATCAGCCAGGGTGTGCGTGCCGGCAACTGCTACGTCAACCGCAACCAGATCGGCGCCGTGGTCGGCGTGCAACCGTTCGGCGGCGAGGGGCTGTCCGGCACCGGGCCCAAGGCCGGCGGGCCGCACTACCTGCAGCGCTTCATGACCGAGCGCGTGATCAGCGTCAACACCACCGCCGCCGGCGGCAATGCCTCGCTGCTGACGCTGGGCGAGTAGGCGCTCGCGCCAGCACGAAAAAAACCCGCGCCAGGGCGCGGGTTTTGTGTTGCCGCAACGCAGCAGGGATCAGAAGCGATACGTTGCCGAGGCCGACAGCAGATCGGCGCTGTTGGTGTAGTAGCCGGTGAGCAGATCGTGGGTCGGGCTTTCGTTGTTGACATGCGCATCGTTGACGAACAGGTGCGCGTAGCCGACGTTGACCTCGAAGTTGTCCAGCGGCTTGTAGCCCAGACCCACGGTCAGCCAGCGGCGCGTGGCGTCGGGCACGCGCGCATCACGCGTCAACTGGTAGGTCGGCGTGCTGTCCACGCCCACACCGGCACGCAGGGTCAGCGTGTCGCTCAGCTTGTAGTCGCCGCCCACCGAGATGAAATGCGAGTTGTGCCAGTCGAACACCTCGGTGCTGGGTGGCTGCGCCGGGTTGGCATACACCACGGTGAGGTTCTTGAAGCTGCTCCACTGCGTCCAGTTGGCCTGCGCGCCGACGCTGAAGCGATGATTGAACACGTGCCAGTAGCTCAGGTTCACGTACGCGGGGGTGGCGAAAGCAGCACTGCCACCGGTGTTCTGGAACAACGGCAACTGCGCGGCGGCGAACACGGTCTGCACCTGCGCGGGCACGGTGAACGTGGCGTTGCCGGTCAGGGTCTGGCTGATCTTGGCGTGATACAGCAGGGCGACCGTATCGCGGTCGGTCGGCTTCCAGGTCGCGCCGATCTGCCAGCCCCACTTCCAGTTGTGGCCCTTGATTTGCGCCAGCCCGTCGGCGGACTGCGGCATGAAGGTCGGCGCCAGATTGAATGGCGGTGCCGCGAGAATCGAACCGAAATTGATCGCCGAGGTCAGGTCCGCGCTGGTGCGCTGCGCGATGAGGCTGGCGCCCAGCGCGAAGTTGTCCGCCACCTTGTATGACACCGAGAAGGTCGCATCCACCGATTTGAAGTCGGACAAGATCGCGTTGTAGCGACCCACCCAGGTCGGGTTGTACTGGGTCTGGAAGCCGAACGGCGCCGACACGCCCATGCCGAACGCCCACTGCTCGTTGATGGGCTGGAGATAAAAGAATGCCGGCACCGGGATGGTGCCGCCGGCATTGCCGCCGTCGCCGCCGGAAACCGGCTGCCCGAGGGCATCGGTGGCGCTGCCGTGGAATCGGGAACTGAAATCGATCGCGGTGGCGCTGACCTGGAGGTAGCTGTGCTTGAACCACGCCATGGACGCCGGGTTGTTGACCACCACCGAGGGGTCGCCCGGTGCGGCGCCGTCACCGGCATAGGCGCGACCCATGGCCTGGGCGCTGTTTTCATTCAACTGGAACGCGCTGGCGCGGGCGGCTTGCGACGCGACCAGGGCAACGGCCACCGCCAGCGCCAGCGCGCCAACGGCATAGGCACCGTGAGCGGTGCGCATGGAAGTCTTGTTGTGGGGCATGCGGGTGTTCTCCATTAGGCTGGCGGGGCGTGTTCGCGGCGCGGGCGCCGTTTTCGGGAGCCGCGCGAGGCTGCACCGTACGTGAAAGTATTGCAAGACATGGCGCAGCACGGCGGCCATCGGTCATGCCCATGCACGTGGCCCTGCGCTGCGCCAGCACAGACTCCGCGCGGCCTGTGCCGCGCGCGGCAAGCACCGCCCGCCAGCACGCAGCGGCGTGCGCTGCCTATACTTCGGCAACTTCACCTGATCGAGCCGCACGCCGCATGACGTCGCCACGCCCACGCCTGCCGCTGGCTCTCGCCGCGTTCGTACCCGCGCTCATGCTCACGGCGCTGGCGGCGCTGCCATGGCCGCCGCTGCGCGTGCTGCTGCTGCTGCTGGCCAACACGCTGGCCATGGCCGCAGCCATGTACGTGCTGGGCGCGGCGGGCGCGCCCTGGCAAATGGCCACGCTGCGTCGTGTCCCGGCGCATCTGGCGCGCTTCGCGCTGGCCTGCCTGCTGCTGCTGGTGCTGTGCCTGTGGCCGCTGCTGCAATTGCAACGCCATCCCGTGGCGCCAGACAACATGATCCTGCTGCTCGCCGCATTGCTGGTCACGCTGCTGGCGCTGTGGCCGTTCTGGACGCGCTATGCCGAGGTATTTGCCGCCAACCCGGGCGCCATGAACAGCGCCGATGCGATGGGCGCGACGATCGCGCAGCGTTTTGCCCGACGCACCCCGGCGCGTGGTGCTCGCGGCTTCAGCCACGGCTTGCTGGCGACGCTGGCGCTGTTGTTGCTGGCGTGCGGCGTGATTGCACTGAGCGGCTTGCCATTGCTGCCCATCACCACGCCACTGGCATGGCTGCTGCTCGCTGGATACGCGATTGCCGTGCTGCCGCTGGCCACGCTGCTGCTGGCGTCGCGCACGCTGGCATTGCCGCTGGATGTGGCCGCCGCCGGCTCCTCCGCGCGGGCAGCGGACGACACGCCGACACCGGCATTTGCGCTGCACTCGGCCCCGACCGACATCGCGCCCGCATTGCTGGTGGACGTCCCCGCGGCGCCATCCGCGCCGGCGCCGCCGGTCATCGACCCGGACGCGCTGGGCCTGCAACTGCTCGACGCCGCGCGCCGCGGTGACAGCGACGCCGCGCTCGCACTGCTGGACGCGGGCGCGCCGGGCGATCCCGTCGCGCGCAAGGACGCCGCGGACCAGCGCAGCGCGCTTGCGCTGGCCGCGGTGCTGCCGGATACGCGCCTGCTGCGCGCATTGATCGGACGCGGTGCCGAGGTCAATCGCCTGCAAGGTGGCTTGACCGCGCTGCACGCAGCCACGCGCGATAGTTGGCACGGCCGCGACGAGGCTGTGCTGGCGCTACTCGCCAACGGCGCCGATCCGCGCCTGCGCGACGCCGAGGGCCGCACCGCACTGCACGGCGCCGCGCTCAGCGGCAATCCCAATATCGCCGCGATGCTGCTCGACGCCGGCGCCGCGATCGATGCACTCGACACGCAGGGCATGAGCGCGCTCAGCCTCGCCTGCCGCGCCGCCAACTGGACGCTGACCGCGTTCCTGCTGGAGCACGGTGCCGCGGCCGATCCTGCCGAGGGCGAGCCACCACTGGTCGCCGCCTGCGGCATCGGTGAGGACGACATCGCCGGCGCGCGCCTGCTGCTCAAGCACCGCGCCAAGGTCGATCGCTGCGATCGCCTGGGGCGCAGCGCGCTGATGGCCGCGGCGCTGGAAGGGCATCCCGCATTGCTGCGCCTGCTGCTGGCCGGCGGCGCCGATGCGCGCCGTGCCGATCGCAATGGCACGACCGCGCTGATGGAAGCCGCACGCGCCGGCAAAGCCGAATTGATCGAGGCGCTGGGCGCGGCTGGCGCCGATGCGCAGGCACAGGACGTGCACGGCCGCGATGCGCTGATGCTGGCCTGCCAGTCGCCACGCGCGGATGCAGCCGCGGTGCTGGCGCTGCTGGCGCTGGGCGCCGATGCACGACGCCGCGGCAGCGATGGCCGCAGCGCGCTGGACCACGCCAGCGCCGCCGGGCGCTGGGATCTGGTCGCGGCGCTGGCCCCGGACACGCCGCTGCCGGCCAGTCTGCGTGGCCAGGTCGTGCCCGCGCCCGGTGCCGACAGCCCCGCCGATCTGCTCGACGCGCTGCGCGGCGAGCACTGGGCCGCGGTGTCCACTTTCGTGCGCTCTCTCGATACCTGGCCCGCGCACAGCCTGGCCGAGCTGTATCTGCAACTGGCCGGCGGCGGCTACGACAGCGCGCGGCGCTGGCTGCTGGACCGCGGCGCACTGGGCGAGGCGCGCCTGGAGGACGGCACACGCCTGTTCGATGCACTCATCCAGCGCCTGCCGGACACGCTGGAAGCGCTGGAGGAATTGCTCGAACAAGGCGCCAGCCCCGCCGGCGGCGGACTGCTGGCACGCATGCTGGCGCATCTGGGCAATGCCCCGGAAGGCGCGGCGCTGACCGAGGCACTGCTGGCGCGCGGCGCCGATGCCTACGGCGCCGGTGACGATGGCCGCACGCCGCTGAGTCTGGCCGCCGCGGCCGGTTGGCAGGCAGCGCTGGATGCGCTGCTGGCGCGCGGCGCCGATCCCAATGCGCGCGATGCGCGCGCGCGCACGCCCCTGCACCACGCGCTGCAACTGCCCGCGACGCAGGCTCTGCCACTGGTGCGCAGCCTGATCGCCGCCGGTGCCGATGCCCAGGCCAGCAGCGACAACGGCGAGACGCCGCTGGGCCTGGCGCTGGCGCAGGGCGACGCCGCGCTGATCGACTGGCTGCGCTGGGACGGCGGCTACGTGCTGCCGCGACGCGCACTGCGCGCCGAGGATCTGCCCGCCGCCGCCGCCTGCGGCGACCTCGCCGCGGTGCGGCGTCTGCTGCAACTGGGCTTCGCGGTAGATCATCCGGATCGCGCCGGCTACAGCGCCTTGCTGCATGCCAGCGGGCGCGGCTTCGCCGATCTGGCGCACGTGCTGATTGGCGCCGGCGCACGCCTGGATGTGCTCGGCAGCAGCGGCATCAGTTGCCTCGCCGCAGCGGTCAACGGGCGCCAGCGCGCGCTGGTCGAGCTGCTGCTGCAGCACGGCGCGGCAGTCGACCAGCCACTCGCCGGCGGCGCACGCGCGCTGATGCTGGCGGCGGCGCGCGGCAGCGCCGATCTGCTGGAGCTATTGCTCGGCGCGGGCGCGGACGTCAACGCCAGCAGCGAACACGGCCAGAGCGCATTGCTGGCGGCAGCGCGCTACGCGTTCGATCGTGGCGACAGCCTCGGCGCGCGGCGCGTGTTCGACGTGCTGCTGCGCCACGGTGCCGCGGTCAACCACAGCGACAGCGGCGGCATGAGTGCGCTGCTGCTACTGCTGGGCGCGCACGCGCCGCCCGGTCAGGATGGTGATGCGACGCATCTCGGCGCGTTGCTGCCGCTGCTGCTGGATGCCGGCGCCGAGGTCACGCATGCCGACCAGCGCGGCGTCACCGCGCTGCACGCCTGCGCGCTGCACGCGCTGCTGGGTCCGGCGCGTACCCTGATCGTGCGTGGCGCACCGCTGCAGGTCCGCGATGCGTGGGGACGCACCCCGGCCGAGGTGGCGCAGCGCCTCGGCTTCAGCGATCTGGCGCTGGAACTGGAAGCGCGCGCGCTGCCCGGCGTCAAGCGGACTTTGTTGCGCCCGGCGGCCGAGGATTGAGCGGCACAGCGGTCGCATCGCTCTCCGCGGCATCGGCCTCGAACAGGCGTTCCAGATCGGCCAGTGCCTCGCGCGTGGATTGCACCAGCTTGGTCTCGTCGTCGTAAACCTCGTGCTGCCGGCGCAGCAGGTCTTCGTCGTGCTTGCGGAAACGCTCGACGTGCGCGGCCGCGGTGGCGGCATCGAAACCCAGCGTCTCCAGCACCTGGCGCGCCATCACCAGACTGGAATGGAAGGTCTCGCGCACCACGCGGTGCGGCTGCAAATCCATCAGCCGAAACGCGTGCTGGCGATTGCGCGCGCGCGCGATCACCTTGAGCCCCGGATACAGGCGTCGCACCAGACGCGCGGTGCGCAGATTGGTCTCCGGGTCGTCGGTGGCCAGCACGAACACCTCGGCCTGCGCGACCTGCGCGGCGCGCAGCAGCTCGGGGCGGCCCGGATCGCCGAAGAAAATGCGCATGCCGCTGTAACGGCGCGAGGTTTCCACCTGCTCGATCGAATGCTCCAGCGCGGTGAAGGGGATGCCATGCGCCTGCAGCACGCGCGCCACGATCTGCCCGACGCGGCCATAGCCGGCGATGATCACGCGCGGCATGTGCTCGGCGGGGATGGCATCGAACGGACGCTGCGGCGTATCCGGGCGCCGCGCCAGCAGAGCATGGATCGCGGCCACCAGCAGCGGCGTCAGCGCCATGCTCAGGGTGATCGCCAGCACCAGGCGCTGGTGCATCGCTGCATCGAGCAACCCGTGCGCGCGCGCCAGTTGAAACACCACGAAGGCGAACTCGCCGCCGCCGGCCAGCAGCGCGGTCAGCTTCAGCGCAGCGCCGGCATCGCGCAACCCGGCGCGGCCCAGCGCGTACAGCACGGGCGCCTTGATCAGCAACAGGCCCAGCACCAGCGCAGCGATCAGCAGCGGCTCGCGTAGCAGCAGCGGCAGGTTGGCGGCCATGCCCACGCTGATGAAAAACAGGCCCAGCAGCAGGCCCTTGAACGGCTCGATGCTGGCTTCCAGCTCGTGGCGATATTCCGAATCGGCCAGCAGCAGACCAGCCAGAAACGCGCCCAGCGCCATTGACGCGCCGGCCTGCCCGACCAGCCACGCCGTACCCAGCGCCACCAGCAGCGCCATCGCCGTGGATACCTCGACCTGCTGCACGCGCGCGGCCATGCGAAACAGCGGCCGCAACAGCGGGCGCCCGCCCAGCACCACCGCCAACACCACGCCAGCGACTTGCAGCAGGCGCGGCCATAGCGCGCCGGCTGCCTGCGCGCCAGGCGCCAGCAGCGGCACCGCGGCGATCAGCGGAATCGCCGCCAGATCCTGAAACAGCAGCAGCGCGAACGCCAGCCGCCCGTAGGCGCTGGGCAGCTCCTTGCGCTCGCCCAGGATCTGCAAACCGAACGCCGTCGAGGACAGCGCCAAGCCCAGCCCGACCACGCCCGCCGCGCGCGCGTCCAGCCCAAGGCCAACATGCGCGGCCGCGCCCAGCAGCATCGCCGACACCAACACCTGCAGCGCGCCGTAGCCAAACACCTGGCGCCGCATCACCCACAGGCGCTGCGGCGACAGCTCCAGCCCGATCAGGAACAGCAGCAGCACCACGCCCAGTTCCGACAGCGTGTCCAGCGTGCTGCCGCCCCGCACCCAGCCCAGCCCATGCGGGCCGATCAGCATGCCCGCGCCCAGATAACCCAGCACCGCGCCCAGGCGCAGGCGGCTGGCCAGCGGCACCGCGATGACGATGGCCAGCAGGAAAATCAGCAGCGGTAGCAGCGGTGAGGATGCGTGCATGTCGGCTCTCCCACTTTACCCGCGGGCACGTCATCATGGCGGCCCGCGCATGCCCGGCGCAGAGCTCGAATCCGTATGGCAAAGCATAAACTTGCGGAAAACTGGGCCGGAGCACAATCACTCCGTGGGCCAAGCCGTCACAACACCGCATAGCGTTCGTGGGCCAAGCGCGCATGGCTGGCAGGCGTGGCTGCTGCTCAGCGCCCTGCTGCTGGTGTTGGGTCTGGCGTTTCAGGGCACGCGCGGACTATGGAGCCCGGACGAGGGGCGCTTTACCGGCGGCGCCGTGCAGATGCTGGACAGCGGCCACTGGCTGGTGCCGCGCTACAGCCCCGACCAGCCCAATCTGTCCAAACCGCCGGTCACCTACTGGATGATCGCGGCTGCGGTCGCCGTATTCGGCCACGACACCTGGGCGGTGCGCCTGCCCTACGCGCTGGCCTATGTGCTGACCGCGCTGCTGGTGGGACTGATCGCACGCAGCTGGATGGGCGATCGCGCCTGGCTGGCCGCGCTGGTGTACGGACTGGCGCTGGGGCCTTTCCTCACCGCCAACATCGTCAGCACCGACGTGCCGCTGACGCTGTTCGAGACACTGGCCATGCTGGGTTACGTGCGCGCCGAATTCGCCGGCGACGCCGGGGTACGCGGTCGCTGGGCGCTGCTGATGTGGGCCGGCTTCGGCCTGGCCTTTCTGACCAAGGGTCCACCGGGACTGCTGCCGCTGCTGGCGGCGATCCCGTACAGCGTGCGCCGCGGCGGCTGGCGCGGCTTCGGCCGGCTGTGCACGCTGCCGGGACTGGCCCTGTTCCTGCTGATTGGCGGCGGCTGGTACCTGGCCGTGATGCTGCGCGAACCGGGTGCCGTGCATGATTTCCTCTACCGCGAGGTCTACGAGCGCATCTTCACCGCGACGCAGCAGCGCAACCCGCAGTGGTACGGCGGCTTCGTGGTGTATCTGCCGTTCCTGCTGCTGGCCACCCTCCCCTGGTGGTTGGCGCTGGGTCGCATGCTGCGCGCCGCGCGCACGGCATGGCGTGACGGCTGGACGCAGTCCGATCCGCGGGCGCTGCTGTGGCTGTGGGTGCTGCTGCCGCTGGTCGTGTTCTTCCTGGCGCGCTCGCGGCTGCCGCTGTACGTGCTACCGCTGCTGGCGCCACTGGCGTTGCTGCTGGCGCGCGAGCTGGACGCGCGCGTGGACTTGTCGCAGCGCGGACCGCGGGTGCGGCTGGCACTGTGGGTGCTGCTGCTGCTGGCGCTCAAGGGCGGCCTGGCTCTGGGTGTACACACCCGCAACGACGAGCGCGCGCTGGCGGTGCGACTGGCCACCGCGGCAGTTGCCCGGCCTTACGCTGCGCTGATGTTCGTGGAAGATGTCGGTACCGCATACCAGCGCGAGCAGCGCACGCCCTGGGGCTTGAATCTGTACCTGCGGCGGCCGGTGTATGCGGTGGCTTGGCGCAGTGCCGGCGACCGCGTGCGCCTGTGCGGCACGCTGGACGCGCGCGGCGCGCTGCTGGTGGTGGCCGACCGCGGCATCGCGACAGCGGTGCAGAGCGCTCTGCGCGGGTGCGCCGCGCGCGTCGAGCCGCTGGGTACGCTGTATCAAGCCCGGCTGTTGTGGGCGACACCGGCGGGCGGGCGCTGAGGCTGCGGCGATGTGTGGCATCTGCGGCATCGTCGACCGGGACGCGCGCTTCAGCGCCGAACAGGCGCAGATGCACGCGCGCATCATGTTCGCGCAGATGACGCACCGTGGTCCCGATGGCGGTCTGCTGCGCCAGCAATCTGGCGTGGTCTTCGGCGCCCAGCGCCTGGCGATCCGCGGTCTCGACTCCGGTCATCCGCCACTGTACGCCGACGACACCGGCGTGCTGCTGGTGTGCAACGGCGAGATCGACAACCATGCGGCGCTGCGCGCGGATCTGCTGCGCCGCGGCTTTAAGGTGCCCGCCGGCGGCGACATCGCGGTGCTGCCGGCGCTGTACCGTGCCCATGGCCCGGATTTCGTGCGGCGCATCGTCGGCGTGTTCGCGCTGGCGCTCTGGGATGCGCGCGAGCAACGGCTGATCCTGGCCCGTGATCGTGCCGGCGAGCGCCATCTGTACTACAGCGTCGAAGCGAACTGCGTGCGCTTCGCCTCCGAGCTGGCCGCACTGCGCGCCGGCGCGTTCGCGGCGCCGGGGCTCGATCGCGACACCCTGGTCGCGTACCTCGCACACGGTTACTGCCCGGCGCCACGGACTGCGTACACCGGTTACCGCAAACTGGCGCCCGGCGAGCTGCTGGTCATCGAAACCGGCCGCACGCACTCGCGATCCTACGCGCCACCGCACTGGGGCGAGATCATGGACGAACGCCCTGACGCGGAGCGCTTCGACAGCCTGATGCGCCAGGCGGTGGCACGGCAGAGCACGGTGGACGTGCCCTTCGGCGTGATGCTCAGCGGCGGTCTGGATTCCTCGCTGATCGCCGCGCTGGCGCGCCAGCAGCACCCGCACGCCGCGCTCAACGCCTACTGCGTGCGCTTCGCTGAAAGCTCCTATGACGAGGGCGCGCAGGCCGAGCGCGTGGCGCAGCGGCTGGGCTATCGCTTCGTGCCGGTGACTATCGGCGCGCTGGAGTTTCCGCCGCTGTTGCGCGATCTGATCCGGCATTCCGGCGAGCTGCTGGCCGACCCGGCCTGGATCCCGCTGGCGCGACTGTGCCAGCGCGCGCGCCAGGACGTGCCCATGCTGCTGGCCGGCGAAGGCGCCGATGAGCTGTTCGGCGGCTATCCCACCTATCTGGGCGCATTGGCGGCGGCGCGCTACGCGCGGCTACCGGCGCCGCTGCACTGGCTGGCCGCGGCCATCGTGGCACGGCTGCCGGTCAGTGACCGCAAGGTGACGGTCTCGTTCCTGCTGAAGCGTTTCATGCTGGGCGCCGGACTGGCGCCGCTGCCGCGGCACCAGCAGTGGCTGGCCGCGCTGCCGCCGGCGCTGCTGGCACGGCTGGGACTGGACGCAGCGCGAACCGACGCGGCCGATCTTGCCGGAGTCGACGTGCTGGATGCGCTACAAAGCTACGACTTCAGTCACGGCCTGGCGGAGGCGCTGCTGGCCAAGTCCGACCGCGGCGGCATGCGCTTCGCGGTGGAGTTGCGCGCACCCTTCCTCGATACCGAGGTGATCGACTTTGCCGCGCGGCTGCCGGCGTCACAGCGTGTGCGCGGTCTGACGACCAAAGTGTTTCTCAAGCACTACGCGCGGCGCCACCTGCCACGCGACGTGGTGCACCAGCGCAAGCGCGGGCTGTCGGTGCCGCTGGCGGCGTGGCTGCGCGATCCGCTGCGCGAATGGGCGCGCCAGCGCCTCGGCCATCCGGGCCTAGCCGAACTGGGCCTGGACGCGCGCGCGCTGCAGTCGCTGCTGCAGGAGCACTGCGCGCGGCAAGCCGACCACGGCCGCGCGCTGTGGGCCCTGCTGGTGCTGGCGGAGTGGCTGGACTGGCACGCCGCGGGCGAACTCGACGCCACGCACGCTGCCGCGCGCCTGCGCCGCAGCGAGGCCTCCAACATCGAGACCGCCCTGTAGCAGCCTGGCTCAGCCGCGCAGCCAGCGCGCGGCATCCAGCGCGTAATAGCTGAGGATGGCATCGGCGCCGGCACGCTTGAACGCGGTGAGGGTTTCCAGCACCACCGCCTTCTCGTCGAGCCAGCCGTGTTGCGCGGCGGCTTTCAGCATCGCGTACTCGCCGCTGACCTGGTACACGAAGGTGGGCATGCCGAAGCGCTGCTTGACCCGGTACAGCACGTCGAGATACGGCAGACCGGGCTTGACCATCACCGCGTCGGCGCCTTCGCTGATGTCCAGCTCGACCTCGCGCAACGCCTCGTCGCTGTTGCCGATGTCCATCTGGTAGGTGTGCTTGCCGCCCTTGCCGAGCGTGCCGGCCGAACCGACCGCATCGCGGAACGGACCATAGAAACTCGACGCGTACTTGGCCGAGTAGGCGAGGATGCACGTATGGATGTGCCCGGCATTTTCCAGCGCCGCGCGGATGGCACCGATGCGCCCGTCCATCATGTCCGAGGGCGCCACGAAATCAATGCCGGCCGCGGCCTGCGCCAGCGCCTGGCGGATCAGCGCGGCGATGGTCGGCTCGTTCATCACGTAGCCGTGTTCGTCGATCAGGCCGTCCTGGCCATGCGTGGTGTAGGGATCGAGCGCGACGTCGCCGATCAGGCCCAGCTCGGGGAAGCGCCGCTTGAGCGCGCGGATCGCGCGCTGCATCAGGCCATCGGGATTCCACGCCTCGCGCGCGTCCTCGCTCTTGACGCCGGTGCCCGGCGCCGGAAACAGTGCCAGTGCCGGAATGCCGGCCGCCACGCAGTCGCCGGCGAGCTGCTCGAGGCGGTCGATCGAAAGCCGCGCCACGCCCGGCATCGAGGCCACCGGCTCGCTGCGATCGGTGCCGTCGCATACGAAGGCGACCATGACCAGGTCGCCCGGGGTGAGCACGGTCTCGCGCATCAGCGTGCGCGAGAACGCATCGTGGCGCATGCGCCGCAGGCGCGTGGCGGGATAACTCATGGCGCGACTCCACTGACAATGCGCCATTTTACGCCGCGCGCTGGTGTCGATGCCGCGCCGGATCCCGGATCGGCGCGGTGCACCGTCCGGGATGCCGGGATGAAACCGCAACGCACTTGTCGCGGGTTCAGCGATTGCCCTGGTCGCTGCCGCGGATGAAGTTGACCAGGTTGGCATGCAGCTGTTTGATCGACTCGGGCTGCTCGTACAGCATGTGGCCGCAGTCGTAGAAGTTCAGCGTGATGTTCTTCTGCAGCGCCGGCGGCAGACCCAGGTGTTCCACGGTGTACTCGGTGCCGTAGAACGGCGTGGCCAGATCGTAGTAGCCGTTTTCGATCTGCACCTTCAGGTGCGGGTTGTAGCGCATGGCCGCGGCCAGGTCGGGCGCGACGTTGGTGTAGCCAGGCCAGTTGATGCGGCCGCCGTAGTGCTTCCAGTTCCAGTCGCGGCCCACCGTGTCGCTGAGCACGATGTAGTTGCGATCCTCGCCGAAGTGCAGCGTCTGCCGCACATAGCGGTTGAACGCGGCGGTGTAGGCGCCGGTGATGGCGTCGCTTTGCGGATCATTGAACGCGTACTCGGCCAGCTGGTCGGCGGCATAACCCGAGTAACGGCCGTCCAGACGCCCGGTGACCAGATCCTTGTTGCGCTGCAGCTCGGCCATGAACTGGAACAAATTGACGCGCAGATCGGCCTTCTCGATGTAGCTCGGCTTGAGGCCGGTGTATTGCGCCAGCTTCTGCACGATCTGCGCTTTCTCGGCAGCCGGCAGCGAGGACCCCAGCATCAGCGCGCTGGCGTATTCGCCGCGCGCGAAATTCTTCACCTGCTGCAGGTAGGCCGGCAGATCGGCCGGGCACTGCGTGACCTTGTGGTAGCAGGCCACCGCGGCGTAGCTGGGCAGGAAGCTGATGTAGGGCAGATCGTTGCCCGGGTTGAAGCTGTCCGTCTCGAAGTTGAGGATCGAGGACATCAGCACGACGCCGTTGAAGTCCATGCCCTGCTGCTGCAGGTCGTTGACCAGCACCGCCGAGCGCGTGGTGCCGTAGCTCTCGCCGATCAGGTACTTGGGCGAGTTCCAGCGATCGTTGCGCGAGACATAGTCGCTGATGAACTGCGCGAAGGCCTTGCCGTCGGCGTTGACGCCGTAGAAGTCCTTGGGCGTGCCGACGCCACCCTGATCCTTGCCGATGATGCGGCTGAAGCCGGTGCCCATGGCATCGATGAACACCAGGTCGCTGACGTCCAGCAGCGAGTCATTGTTGTTGACCACGTTGTAAGGCGCCGGCGGCGTGTGGTGGGCATCGCCGCTGATCACGCGCACCGGGCCGAACGCGCCCATGTGCAGCCACACGCTGGAGGAACCGGGACCGCCGTTGTACAGAAACGCGATCGGCCGCGTGGACGGATCGCGCACGCCGTTCTTCACATAGGCCACGTAGAACATGCTGCCGGTGGGCTTGCCTTCCTTGTTCTTGAGAATGATGGTGCCGGCGGTGGCGGTGTAGTCGATGCGCTTGCCGTTGATGGTGACGCTGCCGTGGGTGACCGATTTCTCGTCCTTGGGCGGCGCCACGTGCGCGGCGGCGGACTGGGTTTCGGGCTTGGCGGGTGCGTCGGCGGCACTGACGCCGAGGCTCAGGGAGAGCGCGGTGCCGGCCAGCAGCAGGGCGAGGGTGCGTTTCATGGGTGGTCCTCTGCGATCAGCCGCGCGCGGCGGCATGGGTGATGAAAGCGTCGATGTTGTGCGCCAATTGCGGCAATACGGCGGGATTCAGATACAGCATGTGTCCGACCTTGTAGTAGTCCTCGTGGATGTTGCCTTGCAGAGCCTGCGGCAGACCCATGTGCGCGATGGTGTAATTGGTGGCGTCGAACGGCGTGGCCAGATCGAACCAGCCGTTGTTGAGCAGCAATTGCATGGCCGGGTCGTTGCTCATGGCGCGCGCCAGCGCAGGTGCCACGTTGCGCACGCGGCCCAAGGTTTTGCCGCTGCCGACGCCCTGCGCCAGTGCGCTCAGCGGCGGCGTGTAGCGACCCCAGTCCCAGGCCTTGAACACCGTGCCACTGGTTTGCACATACAAGTGCTGGCTACGGTAATGCAGGCTGTTCCGCAGGTAATCATCGAAGCGGGCACTGAGCGCGCCCCAGATCGCGGTGGTCGCCGCGCCGGCGGCCGAGCCGCCGGATTCTGGATCGAGCGGCTGCAGTTCCGGCGTGGTGAAACGTGCGTCGAAGCGGCCGGTGCTATAGCCATCGCCCAGCAGATTGCGCTGAAACACCGACAGCGGCATGCGCAGATCGGCACGCAGCCACAGCGCCACCGGCAGGCCGGTGTAGCGCGCCAGTTGCGCGGCGATATGGGCCTTCTCGGCCGCAGGCAGCGCCGCGCCCTGGAACAGCGCATGCGCGTAGGCGCCACCGGCAAACTGTTCGACCTGGTGCACGAAGGCCGGCAGATCCGGCGGCTGCGGGTGCAGGCGATGGTGGTACCAGGCCACCGCCGCGTACGAGGGCAGGTACAGCTCGTAGGGCAGATCGTTGCCGGGATTGGTATTGAGCGTGGCGAAATCCAGCACCGTCGAGCACAGGATCACGCCATCCAGATACACGCCCTTGCCCACCAGATCGCGTGCCAGCACCGCCGAGCGCGTGGTGCCGTAGCTCTCGCCGAGCAGAAACTTGGGCGACTGGAAGCGCCCGCTCTGCTGCACGTAGCGCTGGATGAACTGGCTGAAGGCATGCGCGTCGCCGTTGATGCCGTAGAACATCTTCGGCGTGCCGTAACCGACGATGCGGCTGTAGCCGGTGCCGACCGCATCGATGAACACCAGGTCGGTGCTTTTCAGGATGCTGTCGGCGTTGGGCACCAACTGGTAGGGCGGCTGCGCCGCCTTGGCATCGCCCGGCGTCGGCCACACCAGCCGGCGCGGACCGAAGCCGCCGATGTCCACCAGCGCCGAAGCAAAACCCGGACCGCCGTTGTAGGCAAAGGTGATCGGGCGCCGCGCCGGATCGCGCACGCCGTCCTTGGTGTAGGCAATGTAGAACACGCTGGCCGTGGCTTGATGCTTGGCGTCGTACAGCAGCAACGTACCGGCCGTGGCGGTGTAGTCGATGCGTTGACCATCGATCACCACGCTGTGATGGGTGACCACGCTGCGCGCCTTGGGAATCGGCAGCGGCGCCGGCTTGGCGGCTTTGACGGTCTTCGCGACCGCGGGCTTCGCGGCCGCGCGTGCATCGGGCACGAGCGGCGGCAGGGCCGCGATCAGCACTGCGCCGAGCACAGCCTGCTGGATGATGGTCTTCATGGCACTGCGCATGTCGACACCCTAGGTTGTGGACCCGAACGGTCTGGCGCGAAGCCTGCACGCCGCGACCGCTGAACCGTCTATGACCACGTGCGCGCGGCATGGTTCCCCGTCGCGTCCGCAGTCGCGCCGCGACCAACCATTGCGGGACCACGCCGGACGCCAGACACTCGCTGCATGTCCGGCACCCCGCCCCAGGCCGTCCACGATGCCGCGCTGCTGTTGCGCGAACGCCGCTACGCCGCGGCGCGCGATCTGCTGCAGGCCCACCTCGCACAAGCGCCAGCCAGCGTGCCGGCGCTGTGGCTGCTGGGCGGCGCCTGCCAGGAACTCGGTGATTTCGACGCCGCGCGCGCGGCCTTCACGCAACTGCTGCAGCTCGACCCGCGCTGGGTGCCGGCGCGCGTGGCGCTGGGCGAGCTGCTGGCGCGCGCCGGACAAATCGATGCTGCCGAACGCGCATTGCGCCGTGCGCTGCAGGACGACCCGCGCTTCATGCGCGCCGCGCTCAGCCTGGCGCAATTGCTGCGCCACAGCGGGCGCGGGCGCGACGCGCTGCCAATCACCCAGGCGGCGATCGCGCACAGCGACGATGCGGCCCTGCAGCTGGAACACGCGCTGGCACTGCGCACCGACCAGCGCGACGCCGAGGCGCTGGCGCTGCTGCAGCGCATCGCCGCCGCGCATCCCCGGCGTGCCGATGCCGCGCATTACCTGGCGCTGTCGCTGCATGACGCCGGCCGCTACGACGCGGCCACCGCCAGCGCGCAGCGCGCCATGCAACTGGGCCTGGATGACGCCGAAACCTGGGGCGTACTGGCGCGCGCACTGGCTGCCGCCCATCGTCTGGACGAAGCCGAGGCCGCGTTCCGCCAGGGCCTGCAGCGCGACCAGGACTGCGCGCCGCTGCACGAGGATTACGCGCGTCTGCTATGGCTGCGCAGCGGCGATCTGGCCCATGCCACCGCGGCGTTGGATACCGCGCTGCAACGCCAGCCCGACCATGCCGCGCTGCTGGCGCTCAAGGCGCAGTTGCACGGCAGCGCCGGCGACGCGCGCGCCGCTTACGCCTTGTACGCGCGTGCCGCTGCGCTACCGGGTGCCGCTGCGCAACTCGAGGTCGCCGCCGCCAGCGCGGCGCTCAAGGATGTTCCCGTGCGCGCACTCGCGCATGCGCGCCGCGCCGCTGCGCGCGCGCCCGAGCTGGCGCAAGAGGCACTGGTCCAGGCCTTGCTGGTGCAGGGCGAACTCGCCGAAGCCGCCGCGCTGCTGCAACGCGCGCAGGCCGCGCGTCCCGACGATCAGCAATTGCTGGCACTGCAGGCCGTGCTGTGGCGCGCCAGCGGCGACGCGCGCTATCGCGCGCTGTACGACTACGCCAACGTGGTGCGCGCGTGGACACTGGACACCCCACCCGGCTGGACAAGTCTCGACGCTTATCTCGATGACTTGCGCGCCACGCTGCGCCGCCTGCACATCCTGCGCGGACACCCGCCCGATCAATCGCTGCGCGGCGGCGCGCAGACCATGGGCGACCTGGCCCGGCATGACGATCCGGTGATCCGCGCGTTTTTCGATCACGCCATCGTCGGGCCACTCGATCGCCATCTGGCCTTGCTGGGCCGGGGCGCCGACGCACTGCGCCGGCGCAACAACGGGCGCTGGCGCGTGCACAGTGCGTGGTCGGTGCAACTGCGCGCGCAGGGCTTCCACGTCGATCACGTGCACCCCGACGGCTGGCTGTCCTCGGCGTGCTACATCGACTTGCCGGACGCCATGGGCGATGCGCAACCCGGCGTCGTGGGTGACGATGCGCAACGCGCCGGCTGGATCCGCTTCGGCGCGGTGCCGCTGCCACTGACGCCGCCCTTGCCCGCCGAGCATTACGTGCGCCCCGCGCCTGGCCTGCTGCTGCTGTTTCCGTCGTACATGTGGCACGGCACCGTGCCCTTCAGCGGCACCCGCACACGGCTGACCATCGCCTTCGACGTGCTGCCGGGCTGAATTGATCAGTTTGCAAAACCGGGCATCCTGCCGCGGTTTGCAAACAAACGGGCGCGGCAGAGCCGCGCCACCTTTGTCGCAACAAGCACTTGCGTGCTCTTCGCGGCGGCACATCCCTGTACCGGAGCGGTTTTGCAAACCGCTCAATGGCCGCCGTTTCATCGCCACGCAGCGCGCTGGCACGTCCGATGCTTGTCCATTCCGTGAACAGCACCTCGGTCTGAGCGGCTGGATTCAGGCAAGGTTGCTTGCCGTTACTATAAAGTTAAGCGATGATCGAGCTGCAGAAACATAGACTTGCGTTTCCAATGCAAAATTACACTGAGCATTCACATTCAACTAGCTGATAAAAATCATGTCGCTGCTGCTATTCGCCCTGCTTGCATTGTTTCTGGCCACCACCTTTCTGGCGGTGAAGCGCATCCCCGAAGGCACGGTGGTCACGCTGACCCGTTTCGACGGACACGCGCGCCGCCTGGAGCCGGGCACGCACTTCGTGCTGCCATTGCTGGAGCGGGTCAAGCATCGCATCAGTCTCGGCGGCCACATGCTCGATCTGAGCGCGCCCGAGTTGCGCGCGCGCGTGTATTGGCAAGTGCTTGAACCGGCGCGCGCCGAGGGCGTCATTGAGCGCGCCGAAGCCCTGCTCAGCCAGACCGCCGTCGAAATATGCGCGGCGCAGCGCGGCGCCGAGCCGGCGCAATTGAAGGCTTCGCTCAACCAGCGCCTGCGCGATTTCGGCCTGCTGATCACGCGCATCGAGCTGCTGCCGGCCTGAGTCAGGCCGCACGCTTATACTGCGGGGCTTTGCGGCTGCTGCCGCGTATGCCCCGCATGTCATCCCAGACCTCTCCCGCATCGATACTCGCCGCTGGCTTGCATGCACTGGAGCTGGACGACACCGTGCCCGCGGCGACGCGACAGCGCCTGCTCGATTATCTGGCGTTGCTGGACCAGTGGAATCAACACACCAACCTGACCGCGGTACGCGAACGTGGCGCGATGGTCACGCGCCACCTGCTCGACTCGCTGGTGCTGCTGCCGCATGTGCGGGGCACGCGGCTGGCCGATCTGGGCAGCGGCGCGGGCCTGCCGGGGATTCCGCTGGCGCTGGTGCGCCCCGACCTGCACGTGACCCTGGTCGACAGCAACGGCAAGAAGGCACGTTTTCTGCAGGCCGCCATCGATACCCTCAAGCTCAACGCGGACGTCGCGCATCTGCGCGTCGAGGCACTGCGCGGCAGCTTCGATACGATCACCGCGCGCGCCCTTGCCAGCCTGTCCGACATGCTGCGCTGGGGCGGACACCTGCTCACGCGGGACAACATCTGGCTGGCGCAGAAAGGCCGCTATCCTGACGCGGAGCTGGCGGCGCTGCCAGCCGGTTATGCTGCCGCGACACTGCCGCTGCACGTGCCGGGGCTGGACGCGGCGCGGCATGTGGTCATCATCCGCCGCAGCGACACGGGGAGTCGGCACGCACCATGACACGCATCATCGCCATCGCCAATCAGAAGGGTGGAGTCGGCAAGACCACCACCGCGGTCAATCTTGCCGCGGCGCTGGCCGAGGCCCGGCGCAGGGTGCTGTTGGTCGATCTCGATCCGCAAGGCAACGCCACCATGGCCGCGGGCGTGGACAAACGCACGCTGGCCGCGACCGGTTGCGAAGTGCTGCTGGAGGAATTGCCGATCGAGCGCGCCATCATCGCCACCGAAGCCGGCTTCGACCTGCTGCCCGGCAACGGCGATCTGACCGCGGCCGAACTCAAGCTGATGGACGCACTGGCGCGCGAGATGCGCCTCAAGGAACAACTGGCCAAACTCGGCGAGCGCTACCACACCATCCTCATCGACTGCCCGCCGACGCTGCACCTGCTCACGCTCAACGCGCTCACCGCCGCGCACGGCGTGCTGATCCCGGTGCAGTGCGAATACTTCGCACTGGAAGGTCTGGCCAGCCTGCGCGAAACCATCGCGGCGGTGCAAAAGCGCCTCAACCCGCAACTGCAGATCGACGGCCTGCTGCGCACCATGTACGACGTGCGCAACAACCTCGCCAACGACGTCTCGGCGCAGCTCACCCAGCACTTCGGCGAGCTGCTGCTGCGCTCGATCATTCCGCGCAATGTGCGCCTCGCCGAGGCGCCCAGCCACGGCAAGCCGATCAACCTGTACGACCGCGAATCGCGTGGCGCACTGGCCTATCTCGGCCTCGCCGGCGAGATGATCCGCCGCGAGCGCCAGCACCAGGGCGCCAGCGCGCCCATGCACTGAATGCGTATGCGCTGATGTCGGCCACGCATGCACACCTGTCCAACCCGCCGTTGCGCGCACGCGCGCACGGCCCCTGCTGAGGTACCGTCATGGCGGCGAAGAAACGCGGATTGGGACGCGGCCTCGATGCCCTGCTTGGGCAAGCGGATGCGCCGGCGGGCGACAGCGGCGGCGATGGCACGCTGGCCACGCTTGCGGTCGGCCTGATCCAGGCGGGCAAGTATCAGCCGCGGCGCAATTTCGATGAAACCGCGCTGGACGAGCTGGCTGCCTCGCTGAAGGCCCAGGGCATGATCCAGCCGATCGTGGTGCGCGCGCTGCCCAAGGGTCGCTACGAGCTGATCGCCGGCGAGCGCCGCTGGCGCGCGGCGCAGCGCGCCGGCCTCGCCGAGGTACCGGCGCTGGTGCGCGAGGTGCCCGAGCAGACCGTGCTGGCGCTGGCGCTGATCGAGAACATCCAGCGCGAGGACCTGTCACCGCTGGAGGAAGCCGACGCACTGCAGCGCCTGATCGACGAATTCGGACTCACCCACCAGCAAGTGGCCGCGGCCGTGGGCCGTTCGCGCGCGGCGGTATCCAACCTGCTGCGCCTGCTGGAATTGCCTGCACGCATCCGCGCCCTGCTGGATACGCGCGGCCTGGACATGGGCCACGCGCGCGCGCTGGCCGCACTGCCGGAAAAACTCGCGTTGAGCCTGGCCGAGCAGGCCGCCGCGCAGCAGTGGTCGGTGCGCGAACTGGAAGCCGCCGTACGCGATGCGCAGAACGCGCCCATCGCCGCGCCGAAGAAAAAGCCGCTGCGCAAGGCGCGCGACGCCGACCTCGCCGTGCTCGAACGCGAGCTGTCCGAGCGCCTGGCCACGCGCGTCGAATTGCAGGGTGGCCGTGGCGGACACGGCAAACTGGTGTTGCACTATCACAACCTCGATGCACTCGACGGGCTGCTCGCCAAACTGCGCCGCTGATGCGTGGCCACGGCCGCCGCGCATGATCGGCGATAATCGCCGGCCACTTGCCGCGTGGTCCGCACCGTGACCGATTCCGACGCCCTGCCCCTGTCCGTGGTCGTGCCCGTGTTCAACGAGCGCGACAACATCGTGCCGCTGCTCGAGGAAATCACCGCCGCGCTGCGCACGCGCACGCCATTCGAGATCGTTTACGTGGATGACGCCAGCCGCGACGACACGCTGGCCGTGCTGCAGGCGGCGCGCGCGCGGTTTCCCGAGCTGCGCATCCTGCGCCACCGCGTGCAAAGCGGACAAAGCACCGCGGTGTGGAACGGCGTGTGCGCGGCACGCGGCGCGTGGATCGCCACGCTGGACGGTGACGGCCAGAACGATCCGGCCGACATCCCCAAGCTGCTGGCGGCGCGCGCCGTGGCGCCGCCAGCCGTGAAGCTTTTCGCGGGCTGGCGCACCACACGCCGCGACAGTTTTTCCAAGCGCATCTCCTCGAAGATCGCCAACGGCGTGCGCGCGCGCCTGCTGCACGACGCCACACCGGACACCGGCTGCGGGCTCAAGCTGTTCGAGCGCGCGATGTTTCTGCGCCTGCCGTATTTCGATCACATGCATCGCTTTCTGCCGGCGCTGGTGCGCCGCGCCGGCCATGCCTGCCAGAGCGTGCCGGTGGCGCACCGCCCGCGCACGCGCGGCGTGTCCAAGTACGGCATGTGGAACCGTCTGTGGGTGGGGCTGTCGGACCTGCACGGCGTGGCCTGGCTGATGCGGCGCACGCGGCTGACCGGAATCGACGAGCTTTAGCGCCGGCTTTTGCGCCGCATCAAGGCGCAACACGCAAGCTTGCCTATACTCGCGCGACCGCCCAGCCGGGCGCTCATCCATCAACACGGGAGAGGGGTCGATGCTGCAACAGTATGGTCTTGAGATCGCGCTGGCTTGCGCGGTCGTGGCGATTCTCTTCGGCATCGTGACGACGCGCTGGGTGCTGGCGCAGCCGGCCGGCAACGCGCGCATGCAGGAGATCGCCGCGGCCATCCAGGTAGGCGCGCGCGCCTACCTCAATCGCCAGTACACCACCATCGGCATGGTCGGCGTGGTGCTGTTCGTGGTCATCGGCTTCGCCCTGAACTGGGGCACGGCGCTGGGCTTCGCCATCGGTGCGATCCTCTCCGGCGCCACCGGCTACATCGGCATGAATGTGTCGGTACGCGCCAACGTGCGCACCGCCGAGGCCGCGCGCAGCGGGCTGCCGGCGGCGTTCAAGGTGGCGTTTCGCGGTGGCGCGATCACCGGCATGCTGGTCGCCGGTCTGGCGCTGCTCGGCGTCAGTGGCTACTTCTACATCCTCACCACCTGGTTCGGGCATACCGAGGAGGCCGCGCTGCACGCGCTGATCGGCCTCGCCTTCGGCGCCTCGCTGATCTCGATCTTCGCGCGTCTTGGCGGCGGCATCTTCACTAAGGGCGCCGACGTCGGTGCCGACCTGGTGGGCAAGGTCGAGGCCGGCATCCCCGAGGACGATCCGCGCAATCCGGCGGTGATCGCCGACAACGTCGGCGACAACGTCGGCGACTGCGCCGGCATGGCCGCCGACCTGTTCGAGACCTACGCGGTGAGCAAGATCGCGGTGATGCTGGTCGGCGGGTTGCTGTTCGGCGCGCTCAGCATGGCGCCGGTGATCTATCCGCTGGTGCTGGGCGGCGTGTCGATCCTGGCCTCGGTGATCGGCCTGGTGCTGGCGCGGGTCAAACCCGGTGGCAAGATCATGGGCGCGCTGTGGCAGGCGGTGATCGTGACCAGCGTGCTCACCATCATCGCGTTCTGGTTCATCACGCGCGCGATGATGGGCGGCATCGCCGGCATCAGCGTCGATGGCATCTTCATCGCGGCGGTCACCGGCCCGGTGCTGACGCTGGTCCTGATGTGGATCACCGAGTACTACACCGGCACCGAGTACAAGCCGGTGCAGCACGTGGCCAAGGCCTCCACCACCGGCCACGGCACCAACATCATCGCCGGTCTGGGTGTATCGATGAAATCCACGGCGCTGCCGGTGCTGGCGATCTGCCTGGCCATCGGCGTTGCGTTCTGGGCGGGCGGCCTGTACGGCATCGCCATCGCCACCTCGACCATGCTGTCGATGTCCGGCGTGATCGTCGCGCTAGACGCCTACGGCCCGATCACCGACAACGCCGGCGGCATCGCCGAGATGGCCGGCCTGCCGCCGGAAGTGCGCGCGGTCACCGATCCGCTGGACGCGGTCGGCAACACCACCAAGGCGGTGACCAAGGGCTACGCAATCGGCTCGGCGGCGCTGGCGGCGCTGGTGCTGTTCGCCGACTACACGCACAACCTCGACCTCGCCGCCAAGGCGCACGCGCTGGCCACCGGCATGGCGCAGCAGACCTTCGACTTCTCGTTGTCCAACCACATGGTCATCATCGGCCTGCTGATCGGCGGCATGGTGCCGTACCTGTTCGGCGCGATGGCGATGGAGGCGGTCGGCCGCGCGGCCGGCGCGGTGGTCGAGGAAGTGCGCCGCCAGTTCCGCGAGATCACGGGCATCATGGAAGGCACCACCAAGCCCGACTATTCGCGCGCGGTCGACATGCTGACCAAATCGGCGATCAAGGAAATGATCATCCCCTCGCTGCTGCCGGTCGTGGTACCGATCCTGGTCGGCTTCCTGCTCGGCCCCGAGGCCCTGGGCGGCGTGCTGATCGGCACCATCGTCACCGGCCTGTTCGTGGCCATCTCGATGACCACCGGCGGTGGCGCCTGGGACAACGCCAAGAAGTACATCGAGGACGGCCACTTCGGCGGCAAGGGCTCCGAGGCGCACAAGGCCGCCGTCACCGGCGACACCGTCGGCGATCCCTACAAGGACACCGCCGGCCCGGCGATCAATCCGCTGATCAAAATCATCAACATCGTGGCGCTGTTGCTGATTCCGCTGCTGGCCATGCACTGAGCGCGCAGCCCGCACAGGCGCAGAAAACCCCGCTGCGGCGGGGTTTTTTGTGCCAGCTTGCGGCCCGGATTCAGCGCGTTACACGCAGCGAGAATGGCGTGAAATCGGTGTCGCGGTCGTAGTAGTCCTCGTGCTCGACGCGCTTGAGGAAGGCCACGATACGGTAGGTCAGCGGCGTGGCCAGCACTTCCCACAGCACCTTGGCGATGTAGTTGAACAGCATCACCTTGCCGAGCAGCGACCCACTCCACACGCCGAGAAATGCCACTGGGTAGAACACCAGCGTGTCCACGCCCTCGCCGCACACGGTCGAGCCGACGGTGCGCGTCCACAGCCAGCGGCCTGCGGTGAGCAGCTTCATCTTGGCCAGCACGAATGAATTCACGAACTCGCCGACGAAGAACGCCGTGATCGAGGCGATGACGATGCGCGGCGTCTGCCCGAAGATGGTCTCGTAGGCAGCCTGGTCGTGCCAGCCGCGCGCGGGCGGCAAGGCCACCACCACCGCGCTCATGATCGAGGCGAACACCAGCGCGATCAGCCCCGACCAGATCACGCGCCGCGAGCGCGCGTAACCGTAGACCTCGGTGAGGATGTCGCCGAACAGGTAGGAGATGGGAAAGAACAGCACGCCGGCACCGAAATCGATGCCATGCACCTCGGCGATCTTGGCTGGCCCGATCAGGTTCGCGCACAACAGCACGCAGACGAAGGCGCCCAGGATCAGGTCGTAGTAGCGAAATTGACGCTGCGGCACGGCGGCCATGTCGACTCCTCGCACGGCTTCGCGCAGGTCTCCGGGAGAGGCGAAGCTACGGCCTCACCGCCCCTGTTGTCATCCAGAACAGCTTGCGGCATCACCGCGCCGGCCCTTTTCGCCACAATATCGAGCCGGCGATTTCCAATGTCCGTTCTGGTCTTGCAGCCTGAAGCCCGGAGCCATCTGCCCGATCTGGGGCGCGGTCTCTGCGGCCGCGGCCTATGTGGGCAACAGGCACAACGCAAATAGCAGGATGCGCAGACGACGCATGATCGATCCAATCCAGAGGGGGCACACGTGCCAGCCCCGTTGCCTCGGCCTGGCGTGATGAAGCCGATAGGCACATCTCGTAAAGTCGGAGGTTTCGTGATCCTTGCCGCGCATGGGGTGGCCACGACAACCGCGCACCATCGCGCCGGGTGCCCGTCCGCGACCGCAGGGCATGCAGGATCCGCGCGCAATCCTGGAGCAGCGTCGGCAATGCGCGCATCATTGCGCGATTCCCCCAGTGGACCGACACCATGCCCAAACAGATCCTCGTTGGCTACGACGATTCACCCGCCGCGCAACGCGCGCTGCAGTTCGCGTTCAAGCTGGCGCAGGGCTTCGGCGCCGAGTTGCAGGTGGTGTACGCGGCGATGCTGCCCGCGGCCAGCCCGGAGGCCACGGCCTCGCTGATGGCCGACAGCAAGGCGCTGCGCCCGGGTTTGTCGCAGAAGGTGCTGGAGAGTGCCGCGCAGGCCGGCGTCAAGACCGCTTGGAAAGTCGTGCCCGGTTCGGCCGGTGATGTGTTGCTGGCCGAGATCAAGACCGGCAGCTTCGAGCACCTGGTGATCGGCAACAGCGGCCGCGGCGCGCTGGCACGCTGGCTGCTGGGCTCGGTGATGGGCGAGGTCGTGGAAAACAGCCAGGTGCCGGTGACCGTGGTGCCTTGAGACGTTTTTGCATGCATTCGATGCCGTCGTGCCGATGGATTCCGGCTCCGGCGGAAATGCTCAGTGCTTGCTGGGCAGCACCGGGAAATCCGCCGGTTCGAAGCCAGCGACCTCGAACTTGAGCATGCGTGTGCCGCCCTGTTTCAAATCCACGCGCATCTCGAGCACTCGGGATTTCTCAAGCAGGCGGATGAAGCGCGCGTCGTCCTTGATGAACAGCGCCGGCTCGCCAGTGGGCGGCAGATACGCCGCCCAGCCCTGCGGCTTGCCGCCATCGGCGGACACCGGCACGCGGCAGATGCCCTTGCACACAAAGCCCGGCGCCTGACCATAGAGGTACACGCTTTGTCCCCACGCGCTGTGCCGGCGCAGGATCAGCTGGATCGTGCCCGGCGTGCCGTCGCTGCGCGTGGCATTGATCGAGGCGGTGTTCTGCGTGCCGCCTTGCATGGGCACGCCGGTCTGGTAATCCCACAGCGCGGCGAGGCGCCGTGCTTGCGCCTGCTTCGCGGCCTCGGCGGTGAGCGCAGGCAGATCCCTGGCCACAGCGCTGGCAGCCGGCGTGCCCGGATACATCTGCTCGATCTGCTGGCCCAGGCTGGCCGCGAGCTGGATGTCCTTGCGTGCCAGCATTTCGTGGTACAGCTTGAGTTCCTGCTGCGATTGCTCGAGCCGCTGCGCGGCCGCCTGCGCTTGCGCGGCGGCTTCGCGCTGCGCGGCCGTGGGGCCCTGCTGGCAGCCGGCCAGCGCGAGCCCGGCCAGCAGCAGCATGGCGGCGCGCAATGCCACGCGGCGGGCATGTGCGGCGCTCATGCGTGCAACGGCAACGGCTTGTCAGGGTCGAGCTGGTAGAGCTCCATGGCGCGCGCCACCTCCTTGGCCGGCACCGCGCCTTCCGCAGCCAGCGCGGCCAGCGCGGCGTGCGCGATCCAGTGGCGGTCCACCTCGAAGAACGCGCGCAGGTGCGCACGCGTGTCCGAGCGACCGAAGCCGTCCGTACCCAAGGTCACGTAGCGGCGCCCCAGGGGCAGGTAGGCGCGGATCTGCTCGGGAAAGGCGCGCACGTAATCGGTGGCGGCGATCACCGGGCCATCGTGGCCCGCCAGTTGCTGCGCGACGAAGCAGGCCTGTGGCTTCTGCAGCGGGTGCAGGCGCTGCCGGCGCTCGCATTCCATGCCGTCACGTGCCAGCTCGGTGAAGCTGGGGCAGCTCCACAGATCGGCCTTGACGCCGAAATCCTTGTCCAGCAATTCAGCGGCAGCGATCACCTCGCGGAAAATCGTGCCCGAGCCCAGCAACTGCACGCGCGGGGCATCGCCCTTGCCGCCCTTGCCCTTGGCCTTGCCGCCATCCGCCGTGCGGAACAGGTACATGCCCTTGACGATGTCCCCCTCGACGCCGGCGGGCATCTCGGGGTGGGCGTAGTTCTCGTTCATCACGGTCAGGTACCAGTAGGCGTCCTCCTGCTCGTGCAGCATGCGGCGCACGCCGTCGTGCAGGATCACCGCCACCTCGTAGCTGAAGGTCGGATCGTAGGCGTGGCAGTTGGGAATCGCTGCGGCCATCAGATGGCTGTGACCGTCCTCGTGCTGCAGACCCTCGCCATTGAGCGTGGTGCGCCCGCTGGTGCCGCCGATCAGGAAACCGCGGCAACGCATGTCACCCGCCGCCCAAGCCAGATCGCCGACACGCTGGAAGCCGAACATCGAGTAGTAGATGAATACCGGCAACATCGGCACGTTGTGGAATGAATAGCTCGACGCCGCCGCCATCCACGCGGCCATGCCGCCGGCCTCGCTGATGCCTTCCTGCAGCACCTGGCCGGACTGGTCCTCGCGGTAGTACATCAGCTGGTCGGCATCCTGCGGCCGGTACTTCTGGCCGAACGGCGCGTAGATGCCGATCTGGCGGAACATGCCCTCCATGCCGAAGGTGCGCGCCTCGTCGGCCACGATCGGCACGATGCGCGGTCCGATGTCCTTGTCGCGCAGCAGAAGATTGAGGCCGCGCACGAAGGCCATGGTGGTGCTGATCTCGCGCTCGCCGGTGCCCTGGGTGATCTGCTTGAGCGCATCCAGCCCGGGCGCGACGGGCGCGTGGTCGGCCTTGCGCCGGCGGCTGGGCAGCGGACCGCCCAGCGCCTCGCGACGCGCGCGCAGATACTGCACCTCGGGCGAATCCGCACCGGGGTGGTAGTACGGCACCTCCTCGAGCTTGGCGTCGGCCACCGGAATATTGAAGCGGTCGCGGAAAGCGCGCACCGCGGCGGTGTCCATCTTCTTCTGCTGGTGGGTGATGTTCTGGCTCTCGCCCGCATCGCCCATGCCGTAGCCCTTGACCGTCTTGGCCAGGATCACCGTGGGCATGCCCTCGGTGTGCATGGCGGCGTGGTAGGCGGCGTAGACCTTGTGCGGATCGTGACCGCCGCGGTTGAGGCGCCAGATGTCCTCGTCGGAGAGGCTGGCGACCATGGCCTTGGTCTCGGGATACTTGCCGAAGAAATGCTCGCGCGTGTAGGCACCGCCGAAAGCCTTGTAGGCCTGGTACTCGCCATCGACGGTTTCCATCATCAGGCGCTTGAGCAAACCATCCTTGTCACGCGCCAGCAGCGGATCCCAGTAGCTGCCCCAGATCAGCTTGAGCACGTTCCAGCCGGCGCCGCGGAACTGGCCCTCGAGTTCCTGGATGATCTTGCCGTTGCCGCGCACCGGTCCATCCAGGCGCTGCAGATTGCAGTTGATCACGAAGATCAGGTTGTCCAGATGCTCGCGCCCGGCCAGACCGATCGCGCCCAGCGACTCGGGCTCGTCGGTTTCACCATCGCCGAGGAAGCACCAGACCTTGCGGTCGGTCTTCGGCACCAGGCCGCGGTGCTCCAGGTACTTCTGAAACTGCGCCTGGTAGATGGCTTGGATCGGGCCCAGGCCCATCGACACCGTAGGCAGCTGCCAGAAATCCGGCAGCAGCCACGGGTGCGGATACGAGGGCAGACCCTGGCCACCGGTTTCCATGCGGAAATGATCCAGGCGCTCGCCATCGATGCGGCCTTCGAGAAACGCACGCGCGTAGATGCCCGGACTCGAGTGGCCCTGGAAGCAGACCAGATCGCCAGGGTGATCGGCGCTTTGCGCGCGCCAGAAATGGTTGAAGCCGACGTCGTACAGCGTGGCGCTGGATGCGAAGCTGGCGATGTGTCCGCCCAGCTCGCCCGGCTTGCGGTTGGCGCGCAGCACCATGGCCATCGCGTTCCAGCGGATGATCGAGCGGATGCGCCATTCCAGCGCGGCATCACCCGGACTCTTGGCCTCGCGCTCGGGCGGAATGCTGTTGATGTATTCGGTGGTCGGCGCGAACGGCAGCATGCCGCCGGCGCGGCGCGTTTCGTCGACCATGCGCTCGAGCAGGAAATGCGCGCGCGGCGCACCGCCGCGCTCGAGGATGGCATCGATGGATTCAACCCATTCGCGGGTTTCGCTGGGATCTGGATCCTGCTGCAGGATGTCGGTGATCGGGTCCATGTGCTGCTCCACGCCGCGTTACCGCGTCGCCAGGGCCGCCGTCGCGGCCACGGTGCCGCACGTGCGACACCAGGGGAATCGGGCGTTGCGGACGCGCATTGGCAGCGCCCCGCAACCTTTTCATTTTAGCGCCACGCGAACGATTTGCGCGGGTCGCCGCACGCAGGTCCGGCTCGATTTCCGCTCAGACTCCAGCCGCGGCGCGGATCTGCGCCTCGACACAGGCGATCGCGGTCATGTTGACCACGCGCCGCGGCGTGGACGCCGGCGTCAGGATATGCACCGGCCGCGACAGGCCCATCAGGATCGGCCCGATCACCACGCCGTCGGTCATGCTGCGCACCAGATTGAAACTGATATTCGCGCTTTCCAGGTCCGGCAGCACGAATACATTGGCCGGACCCTTGAGGTTGGAATTCGGAAACAGGCGCTCGCGGATCTCGGGATTCAGCGCCGTATCGGCCTGCATCTCGCCCTCCACTTCCAGTCTGGGCACGTGCGCGCGGATCAGCTGCAGCGCACGGCGCATCTTCAGCGCGCCTTGCGTATTGCGGCTGCCGAAATTGGATACCGACAGCAGCGCGATGCGTGGGGTGATGCCGAACAACTTGAGGCGCAGGGACGCCTGCAGCGTCGCCTCCGCGATCTGCTCGGCACTGGGATTTTCCTGTACGTGGGTATCCAGGAAAAACGTCAGGCCCTTGTCGTTGGCCACCGCGCTCATCGCCGCGGGCGCGCTGATGCCTGGATCCAGCGGCAGCACCTCGAGCAAGTGCTCGAGCTTCTTCTGGAAGCGCCCAACCACGCCGCAGATCATCGCATCCGCCTCGCCGCGGGCCAGCATCAGCGCGCCGATCAGGGTGCTGCGCGAGCGCACCAGCGACTTGGCCAGCGCCGGGGTCACGCCGCGACGCTCGGCGAGCTGGTGGTATTGCTGCCAGTAGTCGTTGAAACGGGGATCGGAGTGGATATTGACCAGCTCGAAATCACGCCCTGGCTGCAGATTCAGGCCAATGCGCTCGATGCGCCTGGTGATCACCTCGGGGCGACCGAGCAGGATCGGGCGCGCGAGTCCTTCCTCCAGCACGGTCTGCATGGCGCGCAGGATGGTTTCCTCCTCGCCCTCGGTGTACACCACGCGCTTGGGCCCGGCCTTGGCGCGCGCGAACACCGGCTTCATCGCCCAGCCGGTGCGAAACACGAAATTGCTCAGGCGTTCGCGGTACGCGGCCATGTCCTCGATCGGGCGCGTGGCCACGCCGGAATCCATCGCCGCCTGCGCCACCGCAGGCGCCAGCTCGACCAGCAGGCGCGGGTCGAAGGGCTGCGGAATGATGTAGTCGGGGCCGAAGTGCGGCGCCTTGCCGCCGTAGGCGCGCGCGGCCACGTCGCTGGCCTCGCGCCGCGCCAGCTTGGCGATGGCGTGCACGCAGGCGATCTTCATGGCCTCGTTGATGGTGCTGGCGCTGACATCCAGCGCACCGCGAAAAATATACGGAAAGCACAGCGCATTGTTGACCTGATTCGGGTAATCCGAGCGCCCGGTGGCGACGATGCAATCCGGGCGCACCGCGCGCGCCGCATCGGGCTGGATCTCGGGCGTGGGGTTGGCCAGCGCCAGCACGATCGGTCGCGCCGCCATGCTGGCGACCATTTCCGGCTTGAGCACATTGCCGGCGGACACGCCCAGAAATACATCGGCACCGGTGACGATGTCGGCCAGCGTGCGCGCATCCGTTGGCCGCGCGTAACGCGCGCCCTGCGGATCCAGACCAGGGCGGCCCTGATACAGCACGCCGTCCTTGTCGCTGACCAGAATATGCTCCGGCCTGACGCCAAGACTGACCAGCATGTCCAGGCAGGCGATGCCCGCGGCGCCAGCGCCGGACGCGGCCACGCGCACATCCTCGAGCCGCTTGCCGACGATATGCACGGCGTTGAGCACCGCCGCGCCGACGATGATCGAGGTGCCGTGCTGGTCGTCGTGGAATACCGGAATGCGCATGCGCTCGCGCAGCTTGCGCTCGACGATGAAACACTCCGGCGCCTTGATGTCCTCCAGGTTGATGCCACCGAAGGTCGGCTCCAGGCTGGCGATGATGTCGACCAGCTTGTCCGGATCGCGCTCGTCGATCTCGATGTCGAACACGTCGATGCCGGCGAACTTCTGGAACAGCACAGCCTTGCCTTCCATCACCGGCTTGGCCGCCAGCGGGCCGATGGCGCCCAGGCCCAGCACCGCGGTGCCGTTGCTGATGACCGCCACCAGATTGCCGCGCGCGGTGAGCGTGGCGGCATTGGTGGGATCGTCGACGACCGCCTCGCACACCGCCGCCACGCCCGGCGAATAGGCCAGGCCGAGGTCGCGCTGGGTGAGCAGCGGCTTGGTGGAGGTGACCTTGATCTTGCCCGCCGGCGCCTGGCGGTGATACTCGATGGCGGCCTGTTTGAGTTCGTCGGATAAGCTCATGGATGACGCGACCGTGGCGCCGTGGCGTGAAAAACAATCGTTCATTCTACAAGCGCGGCAGCAGCACCAAACGCTGCACGGCAGCAACGGACGCACCCGGAAGCCGCGGACGACCCGGCGCCATGCCGCCAACATCCGGGCAGCGCGGGGGAGTTGCCACGCTCGCGCCGAAGGCGGGTGAGGTGCAGCGCCGCGTGGTGCGCGCGCGTCGGGCCTGGCGAGATGCATGCGATGACGCGACACGCGGCGGTCAGGTGCGCTGGCGCGTGCCCGGGTCAGCCCCGACCTCGCCGCGAATCAGGCGTCACGAAAAAACGCGCGCAGCCGCGCGGCGACCTGTGCAGGTTGCTCGCCATGCAGATGGTGGCCACCGGCAAGCGTGTCGATTACCAGGTGCGGGACGCGGGCGGCCCGCGTGCGCAGCAGCGCATGGGGCAGATACGGGCTTTCCGGCTCGGCCAGCAGCAGCCAGGCGGGCGCCGCGATGCCGGCCAGCAGCGCATGCACTTGCGACTCGGCCATGCGCAACGGCGTGGTTGTGGTCAGACGTGCATCGCTGCGCCACACCCAGCCATCGTGCTGCGGGCGCAGGCCGCGTTCGACGATGGCGCGGATGGCGCCCGGCTGCTGGCCGGTGGAGCGGCAGCGCGCGGCCAACGCCTGTTCGACATCGGAGAACACGCGCACCGACTTGGCGACTGGCATGGCCAGCGCATCGCGCCAGCGTTGCAGCGTGGCGCTGCCGTCGTCAGCGATGGGGCCCAGCGCCTCGATCAAGGCGAGTTGCGCGATCTGCGCGGGAAACGCCGCGGCATAGAGGCTGGCCACGGCGCCACCCAGCGAGTGGCCGAGCAGGTTGAAGCGCGTCAACCGCAACGCGCAGACCGCATCGCGCACCGCGGTCACGAACAACGCGAGGTCGTAACGCGCCGAGGCTGGCAGGTGCGCGCTGTGGCCATGGCCGGGCAAGTCCAGCGCGATGACGCGGTACTGTACGGCCAGCAGCGGCGCCAGCGTGGCGAAGCTGGCGGCGTTGTCCAGCCAGCCATGCAGCGCGAGCAGCGGTGGCGCGTGCGCATCGCCCCAGGCCAGCGCGGCCAGATCCAGCCTGAGGCCGGGCAAGGTGATGCGCAGCGGCTCAGCGGTTGCAGTCATGCGCGGCGCGTTCGCGGGCACTGGCCTGCAGGGCGGCATGGACCGAGGGATTGAAATAGGGCGCCAGTTCCGGCCAGCCGGCCATGTGCCTGAGCGCCAGCGCGGCGAGCGCGCGCACCTGCGCGTCGCCGCTATTGAGCGCGGGGATATAGTGCAGCACGGTGCCGCCGGCGCCGAGGAAATCCGCCTTGCCGCGCAGTGCGATCTCCTCCAGCGTTTCCAGGCAATCCACGGCGAAGCCCGGACACAGCACGTCGATGCGCTTGACGCCCTGCGCGGGCAATGCGCGCAACGTGGCGTCGGTGGCCGGTTGCAGCCAGCGCTCGCGACCGACGCGCGACTGGAACGTCAGCAGCACTTCGCCCGCACCCAGGCCCAGGCGTTCGCGCAGCAGCCGCGCCGTGGCCTGACACTGGCAGTAATACGGATCACCAGCGAGCACATAGCGCCGCGGAATACCGTGGAAACTCAGCAACAGCTTCTGCCCGCGACCCTGCACCGCCCAGTGCCGGCGCACGCTGTCGGCCAGCGCGTCGAGATGCGCGGCGTCGTCGTGATAGTCGTTGATCACGCGCAACTCGGGCGGCCAGCGCAGGCGCTTGATGGTGTCGGCCATGGCATCCAGCACGCTGCCGGTGGAGGTGGCCGAATACTGCGGATACAGCGGCAGCAGCAGCAGGCGGCGCACGCCCGCGACCTGCAGCGCGGTGACCCGCTCGCGCAGCGCGGGCCGGCCGTAGCGCATGGCCAGGTCCACGCTGACCGGGCCGGCGCATTGATCGCCCAGCGTGCGCTGCAAGGCCGCGGCCAGCGCTTCGCTGTGCGTGCGCAGCGGCGAACCGGCATCGGTCCAGATACTGGCGTAGGCGTGCGCCGAACGTTTGGGCCGCACGCGCAGAACCACGCCATGCAGCACCAATTGCCACAACCAGCGCGGATACTCGATCACGCGCGGATCGGAAAGGAATTCGGCCAGATATTCGCGCACGGCCTTGGGCGTGGCCGCCTCCGGCGTGCCGAGGTTGACCAACAGCACGGCGGCGCGCGCCGGCGTGTCGTGGGCGTAGCCGGCGAGGCCGGTGTAGTGCGAGGATGCAGGCATGACGCGGCGGGCAGTGACGGCGCGGCGAGTCTGCCACAGGCGCGCGTGTAGGCCGCGTTCACGCGCGGTTGCGCGCACCTGCATATAGAGTGGGCCTTGTGCGCTGCGACCTGTTGTCGCGTCCGTTGCCCGCGTCGAGTTGCCAGCGGGCGCTTGCAAGACTACTGCGGCGCATGCGCGCAGCGGACGCAGGGCCGCAGCACGCTGGAACTATGCATGACGCGGGCCGAACATGGCTACTGGAGCAGGATGCGCAGATGCCCACGTGCCGCCGCGACGAACGTGGCGCGGCCATTGCCGCGAGCGTTTGCCGACAGACCACGGCAGAATGAGCGGTTTTGCAGACTCATCCAATCTGATTCGAAGGAGTGCCTCATGTTGCTGCGACCTTTGCGAGTGCTGTTGATGCTGTTGACGCTGTTGCTGCCTTTCGTGGCGGGGGCCCAGGATGGTATCGACCGCGATACCCAGCGCGCGCAGAGCGCCACGCGCGTACTGTCGGAAATCCAGATGGCGCCCGACCGCGCGGTGCCGCACAGCCTGATGCAGGTCGCCCACGCGATAGCGGTGATCCCGAACGTGATCAAGGCCGGGCTGATTTTCGGTGGCCGCTTTGGTGAAGGCCTGGTATCGATCAAGAAGCCCGACGGCACCTGGTCGGATCCGGCCTACATCCGCCTCACCGGCGCCAGCGTGGGCTTTCAGGCGGGCGTGTCGTCGACCGACGTGATCCTGGTATTCACCAATGAGGACGGCGTCAAGCGCCTGATCCACGGCGAGTTCACCATCGGCGCGGATGCATCGGCGGCGGCCGGACCGGTGGGGCGTTATGCCAACGTCAGCACGAATGGTCATTTTGACGCGGCCATCTATTCCTATTCGCGCTCGCGCGGCCTGTTCGCCGGCGTGGCGCTGGATGGCGCGCGCATCGGCATCGACAACGCCGCCGACCAGCGCGTCTATGGCACCAACGTGACCGCGCGACGCGTGTTCGACGGTCAGGTCAAGCAGGTGCCGCCCGCGATCGTCGAGTTCCGCAACACGCTCGAAGAGTACACTCAGTGAGGCAAGCGCCGGCCACTACGGCGCCATCGGCGCGCACCGGCGCGCGGGAGTTGGAACATGGGTTTTGACAGCATTTGGCATTGGCTGATTGTGCTGGTGATCGTGCTGTTGATCTTCGGCACGAGCAAGCTGCGCAACGCGGGTTCGGACATTGGCGCGGCGGTGCGCAACTTCAAGAAAGCGATGAAGGAGGACGCG